>JAABUS010000497.1_pt1 | contig 99301 bp, 83 predicted proteins | sample 5560161 | NCBI WGS metagenome assembly JAABUS01 (sample SAMN10711885, study PRJNA513376) | rock metagenome | isolation source: Antarctica rocks | place: Antarctica: Victoria Land, Trio Nunatak nord | collected 2016-01-04
AAGGAGGCGCTAGAGGTGGTGGTGGCGGCGGTGGGTGGGGTGGATATGGCGGTGGCGGTGGTGGGGAAGGGGGTGATGATGCACCGCCGCCGCCGCCGTATAGCAGGTTTGCGTCGCAGCCGAAGACAGTGCCGGCGCAGGGACAGGAGGGGTGGAGACCGGGGTTTTGGAGCGGGATAGCGGGAGGTGCGGCGGCGGGGTATTTGGCTGGGGGAAGAGGACAGGGGCAGAGGGATAGGGGGTGGGGCGGTGGGCAGAGGGACACAGGGTGGGGAGCTGGAGGAAGGAATAATGGAGGGCTGTGGGCTGGGAACGATAACGGGGAGGGCAGCTCGAGATGGGGATCGGGTGGCAGGACGAGGAGTGGCGGGAGTAGTGGTGGGAACTCGTTCTCGAGTACCAGGCATGAGAGCTCGGGGTTTGGGAGCACGAGTCGGAGGTGAGACTGGTCCAGGGAGAGGAGGGAATAGGGGGAGGGAGAGGAAACCCCTACCTGTTGTGACCTTACTGGTGGCGGGATGTATACCCCAGGGACTCACCGTATTGAACAGCTGTTCTTTGCGTTCGCTAGACTTGTTCGATTGGATTCAGAGTATATGCTTTGACGGTTTGTCTCTTCAGCCATGGGTCTGCGGCACAGGTCATCCCGTCCCATCGGTAAAGCCGTCAACACATGTTTCCAGATGCAATGCATTCCATGATATTTAGACAACCGTTCGATTGCTTGCATGAGTGCTGTATTTCATGGGCTGCTGAATTGTTCTACACAGGCAAGCTTCTTCTATCCGCTCTATCAAGATCCCTTTCGAGGCTACAGCGAGCACAACACTATCGTCCCTCCAGAGCGCAAACAAGCCTCTGAGACACCCACTTCAAACATGCCACATCCCCATTCCATACACTCGTCATCATCATCTTTTTTCGTCCAGACATCGGACGAAGACCAGCAGCGACTGAAGCTCTTTCTACTTAAAGACCTTCCCGTCCGCCCACTCATACTTCTTACCATCCACTTCAATAGGCTTGTCCCAGCTCCACTGGTCCTCGACGAACGCCTTGTCCTCCTTCTTGCTCGGGTCGAGCTTCGTGAAGGAATAGCTCTCGTAGTCCGGGGCGACGTCGAAGGCGGGCTGCTCCTCTTGGCCGCGGATGACGAATGCCCCTTGGACGATGGATTTGTTGGCTTCGCCGTAGACCGAAGCGCAGCCGAAGATGTATTTGCGGGAGCCTTCGAGGCGGGCGAAGAAGCCACCTAGGTGGACGGAAGGTCAGCTCATGCATAAGATTTTCGAGATAGATGGGGCTTACCGATCAAGTTTGCAGTCATGAAAGTCATTGTAAGCTCCTCGTTGTATTTGTAGTCAACTTTCCACAGGGAGTACTCGTCGGGCTTGAAATTCTCCCAGAACCAGGGAAGCGCTACTTCACGGGTCTCCTCGTTCGAGTACTTGCGCTTCCAGTCGTCGAGGACGAGTGTCGGCTTGGGTAAAGCCTCGAGGGGGTGTTTTGGTTTTGGCGCTGGCGCGGCCTCCTCCTCTTCATCGTCCTCGGGTTCTTTGGCTTTTGGCTTAGGCGCTGCTTTGGGCTGCTCTTTCTTCTCTTTGGGTGCTTGCTCCTTCTTCGGAGGTTGGTATTTGATCGCCTCATCGATCAGTTCGAGCTTATCAACGATAGCAGAGTAGATTGGCTGGTTGCCGACAGTTTCGTACCAGCGTGTGACATTGGGGTGGTCAGCGCGCCATTTCTTATCGAACAAGTACTGGAAGCCACGAGAGATCATGCCAGCGGTGAAGATATCTGCGAGAGTTATGCGCTCGCCGACGAGGAAGGTGTTGACCAGAAGGTGCTGGTCGAGAACGCCGACAGCTTTGTTGGCCGCTTTCATGGCGTCGTCGACGGCTTTCTTGTTGTAGGGGTCGCGGCCGATGAGGGGCCGGAACGTGTTGGCAATAGGGGGAAGGACCTCGGCGTTGGCAAAGGACATCCAACGAACGATCGAGGCATAGTCTTGCTTGGTCTTGCCTAGAAGGCTTGTCTTTTCATTCTGAGAAGTGACTGCGTTGCGTTAGCTGTCGTATGTGACACAGTACAAGCGAGCATCTTTGACAGTACGCAAGATGGGTCAGAGTGTGAATGAATCTCAACAGTAGTCTTCAGACAGGGATAACTGTAATTGATAACATTTCTCATCATGTAGAGCAGACGTCGTGTAGTTTGGGCGAAGCGAAGCGTGGGGAGGAGCCCTACTGTATATGGCGATAGCAATGCACTCTGTCAATTCGTATCCATCCTGCCCGACAAACGAAGGGATTCTCCCAAGGTGGTTGATCTTCAGGTAGTCGTCGGAGACACCTTTGCCTGGCTCGGTGGGCACGATCTCCAGGTCGATATGGTACTCCTTGGCTACTGCCCGAATTGCGATCGAGCGTGCGTTGCCCTGCAAGAGATTAGCTTTCTACTGCTGTAATCGAGTGTTTGACCACCAGCCCACATCGTAGGTGTACAGCTTTCCGAAGGCCATGTCGTCGCTGCTGGAAGACCGTCGTTGCGGATGTCGTTGTGAGTCTTGATATAAACTGTCTCGGAGTCAGAAATTTGAAAGCTGTGGTTTGGCGCCTACGGGTAGCGCGCTTCGAAGGGTTTAGCGTCCTTCAAGCCTAGATTCAGCACTGGTGAAAGCACGCTTGATCGTTCGATATTCAGCTCACAGCATTTGATTCGCAGCGGGGAATGGCATCGAAGCTGCCCGGAGGCCTACCGTTCAGGCTCTCCCTTCAATGTCCCAAATGCTGCGGCAGTCTTCCTCGACAAGCTCTCCAGCCTAAAGCATCATATCGGACCTTCACGACCACCCCGTTCAAACGCGGCATACCCGCCCCCGAGGACGACCTGAATATCGACCTGTCCGAAACACCTCTCCCACCTCCCTCCCCCGTTCACGCGCGCATTGTCCCAGCCTCCCCCTCCTACTTCACCGCCCGCCCTAAATTCACCGACGACTTCCTCGCCCTCCAGCAACTACTGCGCAGAAACATCACCTTGCCCACCGTCGAGCCCGGGCAGGCCCCGCGCGTAGCATGGAAGACCGCCTCGCAGTATCGGCTTCTTATTGGGGAGCCTGTCCGCCCGTCCAGGTACCACGTGGTGCTGGAGATGTTGAAACGGTTGAATCAGATCCATCCGTCGATGATGGGCGAGGAGCTGAAAGACGCGTTGCAGCGGTACAAGCGGGATGTAGATCCATACGCTAACGTCGCGAAGCTGGGGACGATTGATGAGGATGGGAAAGCGTATGGAATTGGGAGGAGGAAGAGCAGCAGTGCGAAGGTGTATCTTGTGCAGGGCAATGGAGAGGTGCTTGTGAATGGAAAACGGATCAATGCCGTCTTTGGCAGAGTACATGATCGGGAGAGCGCTCTCTGGGCGCTCAAGTCTACGGCGAGGATGGACAAATATAATGTGTGGGCGCTGGTGACTGGGGGAGGGACAACGGGCCAGGCGGAGGCTATCATGTTGGGGGCGGCGAAGGCGTTGATGGTGCATGAGCCGATGCTGAAGCCGGCGTTGAGGAGAGGTAAGTGCCGCCTAAGATTATTAGGGGATGTAGAGCTAACATGTCTACAGCGGGCTGTGTGACTCGTGATCCTAGGAGAGTAGAGAGGAAGAAGCCAGGCCACGTGAAAGCACGGAAGATGCCAGCATGGGTTAAGAGATAGTTCATGCGAATACATATTCAGTTCTGGTATATACAATTGCCGTACATAACGTATCCAACGGTACATAATGAAGTACGATTTGGCAATGCTTTTGCGGTGCACTGCTAAGCCCCTCGCAACCTGTTGATGCTGTTGACATTGCACGATCAACTCAACCTTCTATTCCTATTGGAAACACGAAAGGTCCACAACCGATGATGTGCAGGCCCTGCTCGTAACGCTTCAAGGGCTGATCCCAATGATGCAGTCACATTCTCTCTGGAATGGTCAAATTTCAGCGCGGTGCTCTTGAGCGGTAATTATTTAAGATGATATAACGATCTTACTTGTTCGCTGTGGGTCATCACTGGTTGATCCGTCCATCGCGGTCTTGGTCAGAAGATTCGTTCAAGAAGCGCTACAAGAACGTCCTTCTCGCGCTTGGAGTTACAGCTGAGCCGAAACCAGCAGCTATGGATCAAGCGACTCTGCGAGCGAACTAAGATAATCCAGCAGAAGTCCAAAGGAGAACAGTAAGGCTTGAATGCAGCGCTGTGCTCACGCTGGAGTCTGCGGCCTGCTGGGCTGGCAGATTGGCTTGGCTCCAAAGCCAGTATGTAGAGAACACCGAGAGCATTCCCCGCTACAGGTTTCGGAGCAACTCGGCTACAATGCAGTCACGTTGTTCTCTTAGGTGGAGCAGACCCGAGCAAAACGGTAGGAAAGTTGTTGTGTTGGAATGCTTGGGTCTTGATGAGACGACACTGCCCTCGGTAGATAATAAGGAGCGATACCTGGACAGCGCACGATTGGACCTTTTGCAAGGGCCATCGCAGGAAAAATAGACACCTCCGAAGCAGAGATTGTGAGGTTAAAAGGGTATGCTTTCAATGCTGCACGAATCACCAACTAAGCAGTCGAGGCGGCTATTGCGGCCTCTATGAATAGGCATCATACGTGGGCCCCCAGTGCAAGATAGAAGTCTGGAGGTGCCCTGGCAGCAAAGAAGGATAATAGGTTCTGCAGCGGTCCAGAAACTTTTGCAGCTTAGAGCAAAACCTACAGCGTGACGAGAAGCACCGCGCAGACTTGAGGTCACATAACAACTTTCCGGGCAAAAGGAACCACTAAGGTACTTCCTGGGTCAACTTGTTAGCTTTGTCTTTTGTGCCTGATGCTGCTCATACGAGTTTTCGCCGGAAACTCAGCTTTGCCTGGCTACCTTGGCACACATATGCGTTGCAGCCGGGAGATGATCCTGGCGAGCTGCTGGAGGTACTGGTAACCTCGTCTTTGGTTTATCGTGCCTTTATTCCAGAATCAAGTGCGATGTAGAGATTCATGATGAGTTCTGTAAATCAGCTGACCAACATCAGCAACAACGTTCTTCATGCGGCTGAAGAGCGTTGGATCCAATGCTGGGTGTTTGTAATATTCGGGAGAACGGTCTATTGTCTCCCCCCAAGCCGTTTTGCTTTTGATGTGATGCCACGAAGCTGGCCGGCGGCTCGGTTAGGAAGCTGCATAAAGTAATGTACGCCTATGTCAAGGGCAGCTGCTGAAACTGCATGAGGCTTGCATCCGCATGGCTGCATTGCAGCCTTGCAGGAGAATGTGACAGGCTTGAGGCCAATGACAAGCCATGGTCGGCAATGCGGACGAATGTCATTTGCCCTTAATGAAACATTGGACCCTGGCCCTAATAGGTTCGATAGAGCGCTTGTACTTCTAGAAGTAGACTCGTAGTACTTCTAGTTCAATGACTATTCAGGCAAAGATGATCTGGTGAGGCTTGCTCGAAGCTGCCGTTCTATGAATATCGAACAGTTGATCGAGGCAACGATGATCGACGGAACCAGATGGAGAGGTGCATGTGCTGGTAGCCAATAGGAACAGTCAGTGGCCATAGCTGCAAGTAGTACGGAGTATCGGTCGCCGGGGTAGAAAAGATCAAAAACACCTACAAATACCTCCTTTTGACCTCGACGTCGTTGCCGGAGTCCCGACAACAGTCATTGATTTGACATAGTTCGATATAGCCTTCCGTTTGAAACGAAGCAACTTCCAGCGTTGATTGTCATTTCTGCCCAACCCGAGCCCGTCAATCGCCCATACCCTGATTCATCGTAGTTCCTCCGTGCTCGATACGGCCACGCCAGACCGTTGATCTCCTTGAGCGGCGAAGCGGACAACGAATCAGCTCTGGGCTCCTCGATGGCCCTTCTTAAGGAAGAGATTACACTAGCTAGGGGCAAGCCTCATCTCAGGCGATCCGCGCCGTCCAACTTCGTCCCATCATCTCCAATGCTTGAAAACCAAGTCGAGAGCGAAGGTTCGCCACAACTGAAACGGCGGGGCCACTGCGACGACCGCCACCCGCGTGGCCATGTTGGTGTGGCTTCTCCACCCGAGAACGTGGCAGCTGGCTGTAGCCATTGGCCGCTCGCAATCAGGGATCCGGTTCGATGGTCCTTTAGAGCCCGAAGGAAGATTGGAGGAGCATAGTACTTTGAAACATGGAAGCGTGCAACTATCACACAGTCTCCAGCCATCATTGGGCAGCCAACAACACTCATGGAGCTGTTGGCGACGGTAGCAACTGTCCACCAACTGATATGGTCGTTCTCTCTGTATGACAAAGACTCCTATCAGCGATTATCCGCAGACGGTATAGCAGGGACTGATCCTAATTTAAGCCGATACACGTCGCCAAGTTTGATGTCGGCCCTGGAGCAGCGGAAGGCAGGAGCAAGTGCAAATTGGCGGTTGGCAAGCTGGGTGAGAATGAGATTGAGGGGCCTCCTATTTGACGTGCGCTAAGATTGAGTTTCTGCTATGGAAACATTCTCCCCGCAGAGGTGTTTTGACTTCAAACCTTCCATTCATGGCATGATCAGGTCAGCTGACGTTCGGCAAGACGCTCTGGCACTCTCTTGTTACTTGTTCCGCGGAACCGGACGGAGATGCTGGCGTATCAAGACGCGGTTTCCGAGCTTGTTCTTTCCTCGACACTTGTGGCGCTTGCTGCTTGTCATGCGCCACCTCGCACTTCCCTCCTACATCTCCGTATGCGTGCAGACTTCCGAAGATGGCACTTTTGTAGAGTGTGGACTGTGGACTGTGTTCCTTACAGTAGCTCAATATCTAGCATCTTGACCTATGCGCTAAAACAGCTAGACAACGCTGCGGATGTTGCGCATGCCTCGACCAGTCTTCAAGCCATCCAATTGGGTGCCTTATTCACGGGCCTTGGTTTTTTGTAAGGTGTTCAGTCTTCTACACTTCAGCCCAAGTGGCGTCTTCTTAAGTTCCTACGGCTATGCCCATGTGGTGAGGTAAGCACATTTCCTTCTCACCCAGCCCACTTGCTGAGTGTTTCCAAGCCGAGTGACGCGGAGAAAGAGGTACAGAAGATCTCCCTGGCCCTCCCCAACCCAAATCCTGTTCTTCGGCATTAGGGTCCAGTTCGAAGATCCTTTGCTGCATCACATCCTGGACGGGTTGCATAGTGCATAAGGCGACGTACTGCGTCTTGGATTAGATCATACACTCGCCTTGCATTCGGGATCGATCCCAGTTTTATATCACATTGCACAAAATCGTAGGCTGGTCGCCTGTCGTCAGATCACAAGCTGAGGGCATCGCCGCTTCATAGTCGCTCTTTCTGTTTCTATTCTAGGCTGTCGCAGCTCTTGGGTCCGCTGGTCGAACTCTGAGCTCACTCCCCAATCCCCATTGACTTACTCCATGTTTGCTGGGCACAGCATACTGCTAAGGTACCTGTACCTACTTGTCAGTTCTTGCAGCTGCGACCATCCTTGCAGAAGGCTGAAGAAGTTCGCCCTCGCCTCCTCACTTTTGCGGTACGCTTCAGAAGATTCGAGGTCGTTGAGCAGTGTAGAAGAGACCACACGGTATATATGTTTGGGACTGCGGCCTTCACAAAAGGTGAGGGGGCCACCTAAGAACAACAATTTCAAAATAGTTCACAGGTCCTGACCTCATTTCCAGGCCTCGAGACCATCAAACCTTACGCGCGTGTTGACTTCCCCAGATCCGTCGTTTTACCATCCAATTACGATCCCTTAACACTTTCTCCCTCCCACATCGATTCGTCAGCGCTACGAAACTGGCTCTATACGTGACGCCTCCTCCATCGCCTGCGGCGGACCGAGTGCCTCTCTTCGGTGCGCCGTTGGGTCTCTCAAAGCGCGCCTTCCAGGGTGGCATGGAAGGTGACGATCCGTCCAGAAGACAGTATGGGCAGTCAAACTATCCACCAGGCTATGTGCCCGACTACAGGGATCAGAACATTACCGATAATCCAGCTGGCAATGTGTACAATATTCAGAACGTCAGAGGCGGGCAGACGGTCGATGCATCCGGAAGGTTCAGACAGACACATGTGCTCGGGCAACCAAGATCTACGTCTGCGCCAATGTTGGCAACAGGAGGGAACCCTCAAGATCCAGGAGGTTACGGGTTTCAACAAGCACAACCATACCAGATGCAGGGTAGTTCCCTACAATTCCAGCCTCAATACCCCCAGGAACCCCAGCGACAGCAGCAATTCCAAACTTACACGTCACCGATGGCGCCTAACGTACCCCAACAGGCCCAACCACATCCTCCCTATGACGCTATCGCCCAATACCAACCGCGGCAATCTGCAGCCATTGAAGGGTTGCCAACCCAATTTGGCGTTCCACAATACTACAACCCTGGCGAAGCGACCAGCGCACCGGGACCTGCATCCATGCCTCAACACTACGCTTCGGCAAACTTCCCACAGCAAGTGCAATATCCATCAGCGTCGTTGGAACGTTCTGTCGCGCCTCAACCGTATCAACCTGTTATGGCCGAATACGATCGACCTGAAGTGGCCGCTGCTCCACCTGAAGTAGCCGCTGCTCCACCTGAGGAGAGTGCGCAAAGCACGGGTCCAGATGCGAGATATGAATTGTATCAGGCCGAAATGAGGGCACTCAATCAAAATATCAGTGAAGGGAGGCTAAACGAAGCTGGACCTTCCTTGCTTAAACTCTCGGAGTGGCTGCTTGGAAATGTGGTCGGCCTAGGTATGTTCATGTTAAAGGAGGAGCTCGCCAAAGTCTGACTTGATTATAGGACTGATCACTGATAGAAGAGACAGCTGGGGGGACGTTTACGAAGAACGGCTGAAATTGTGGAACGAATTCAACCTGCTGTGGGAAGCCCTTCTTCAGCGGCAGCTAGAGAACACGGAGAACATGATTAGACTGAATCGATCTCCGCCACCACCTCAAAGCATTCTAGACAAGCCTATACTCACAAGGATGGGGGACGAGCTGGTGCGCTGGTGCGACGGCATCGAACAACATGGTTTGGTCGACTATGAGATGGGCGTTGCCGAGGAACAAATCATAAGTAGTGAGTCAGACCACGGTCGACTCTCAGGACTTTATAACTTCGAGCAGGCGCTGACCAAACCCTCGACAGTCCTGGAAAAGTGTCTCGATCTTCTTAAGAGCACTGAGAAAGCGCCTGAGACAGAAGTGGGCTCAGCAGCAGGGCCCTCTGCACAGTCCTAGGACATTGAAAACCTCAATATACATAACAAACCCCCACTCCTCCGGCCAGTTTTCAACTGTCTCGACGACCCAAAATTTTCCTTTGTACAATTAATACACCATCACGCGCTACGTGTACTATGGCCTCGAACAGTTGCAGCGCAACCTACTAGCGGCCGGCGTTTGGGTTTATGTTACTCGATTAGGCAATACCCCCTGGGAGGAACTCGTCGATTACCACGCTTTGTGCGTCGTTTTACATTCAACAACCGGGCATTCGACCATCACCTTTTAGAATAGATATGAAGTGGAGGGCTCCGCAAGGAGAACGGTGGCGGCAAAGGTCAAGGAGACGAAGGGCAGAAACCACTCGACTACGAGTCCGAGGAGGTTGAGCAGGTTTGCGGGCAGTACGCCTGTCGTTGGCTCTTGCGAAAGGAGGTGGCCAGCAACAATAACGGTAGAGCATATCAAGAATAGCGGTACAAACAGATATCCAGAGGTTTAACCTCCGCTATTATGCCATACGCTCGCAGCGAGCTCGTATGGTGGGCCTGCCATGCAAAAGAACAACCAATTCTTGGCACCGCTTGACACACCACAATGGGTGAAAATCATACAAGTGACCAGCGGCAACCCATTGTCAAAGCTCGATAGTTTATCGGTTATCAAGACACTGGAGCGAGAATTCCTACAGTCGAATGCCTTCCACACCCTTGGTTCATTCAATCCCGAATCATCTTGGCGATATACGAACAAGAAGCTGAGAACCCAACAGCAACGATTCCTATAGTAGGTAAATAGCGCTCGCTCTAGCTCACCATTCCATACTCCTTCGGTCGTCTCATCTACAAGCCAGTCGCGATTGCAAAGATGGAATTTTCCTTTGTTACCGTCACTATCGCTCGCAGCTACCTTACGCTCTATGCTCTCTGCTCCCCATCATATCTTCTGGCTTTCCATTCAAATCCGCCTCCTACCTTCCTCTTCATACCCGCAATATATCCCACACGACCACACCCCTCTGCCCCTCGCGCGCACTGACCATATGGTAAAGCTGATGCGGCAAACGGATTCAGGTTATCTAATGCAGGGGAGGCGGAACAATCCCACGGCATCACGCTCAAAAGCCAGCACAAGAAATTACGGGAAACTCGCAGTATACATGTAGCTACCCCTCTCTTTTCTCGCTCCTTCCCCCCCCCTCCGCTGCCCAACCTAATCCCTCATCCACAGCCCCAGCCACAAACACGCCCGCACAACTCAAACAAAACCCCCTCGCACCCACCATCTCCCTGGATCTAGGTTCGGTGGCTACTTTACGCGGGTGGGACTCCCAAGCGGAGTGACCCTGGGAAACAGAGCCTTCCGTCTTCGACCCACATCCAACATCCACCGCCCCATCCCCCCGATTCCCCATCAACACGGATTTCCCCACTCGCTCCCACACTAATCCCCTCCCATTCTCGCCTTCCATCCCACCCCTTTCCCAGCTCCAGAAACCCACGTTCACAAAATCCCAGAAATCGCAAAGTCAGGGCAGGTAAGATCTTCCCCAGCCGAGCTCCCACCGCTTCCTTCCATTCTGGTCGTGTGAACAGTGTGGATAGCGAACTCGGATCCGAGGGTTTAGAAAGTATAGAGTTGGAAAATGTCGTTTGGGGCGATGAGGACGGGGTTGGGGGGGGAGATAAGCTTGGGAGCTCGGAGCGCGGATTCTCTCTATGGATTAAGGGGGTTACTGCTGTATGAACATGTCAGAGGTGGCTTACCATGTGGGGCCTCTACCCTGCGTTGGCAGGAGACATTACTCAGTGGTCAAGCAACTGACTCACACAATGTTGCATTGTTCCCGTTTCAAGCCTTCGGGTGGAGTGTTTGGTGAGTGAGAGAAAACGCTTTGACGCTCTGCCTTTCATTGGGCTGTGGGCTGTGACAGATTAGATCAGTTCATGGTCATTGCGTCAAAACACCCTTCTGAGGAGTGTTAAAGGCTCGGAACAGCATCGCTTTCACAATCTCGAAATGGCTGTGCCCCGTAGAGAGACGTTGGGAATATGCTTTTCGCATCTCCATTGCCAAAGTATGGACAGCTATCTATGGGCCGCGCTCATGAAAAAGGAAAGGCCGTTCCTGGGGTATCTGTCGCTCAGATTTGCTCTGTGAGTAGAAGTCAGCATCGTCTATACAAAACTCCGACCAGGCCAAGAACTGTCGCCGGGATCGCGACAATGTGCCTGGAGAGCTCTAGCTTGGGTGGGTTCTAGGGCATGTGACATACCTAGCGTCATGCTCATCGAAACGTCCGTATTCTCCACCATCTTCGTAAACTCCTCGAAGCTGATCTTGCCGTCGCGATCCAAGTCCGCTTCCATGATCGTTTTATCGACGATCTGGACACACAATACATATCAGCGATCTCTTCCTTTCCGAACCCACGCCCTCCCCTGACCCCTAACCACCCTCCACCATCCCAACCACGATCAGCTTCATGGCTGTCCGGCCAGGCACATACCTGCTGCAACTGCTGATCCTTCAGATTACTCCCCACCATCATCTTGAGCACAATGAACAGCTCCCCATTACTGATATACCCGTCGCGGTCGATATCATAGACTTTGAACGCGAAGCGCAGCTTCTCTTCCTTGTTGCCTTTGGAGCTGAAAGCGCTGAGGCCGGAGACGAACTCCTGGAAGTCGACGTCGCCGCCGCCGTCTTCGTCGAAAATCGCGATCATTCTATGAGAAAAGGGAGGGTTAGAAGCATGGGATGGAGATGAGGGGCCGTGGCGGAGTGGAGAGTGAAGTGAGGTCGAATAGGGAAAGAATAAGGAAAAGGGGTACAGGGAGTGGTACCGTGTTGCGAGGGGGTTGGAGGAGACCTGAGGGAGGGAGAGGAATTCGTCGCGTTCGATGGTGCCTGAATTGTCCTGTCCATTCAATCAGCATCATGTCCTCTCCTCCCAATGCTTTGGTGGCCAAGCGCACTTTGTCCAGCTTCTTGAACCTCTTTCTTAACCGGTCAACCTCATCTCTGTCGACTGCGCACAGCGTGTGATCAGTGCGGCAACGGTAGTGGTCGAACGAGCTGCCTTACAGTTCGATGCGGATATTATGTTGTCGAGTACCTGGCTACCTGTGCCCCTTTTCCGGGCATCGTAGAGCGCCGCATTGTTCGCATCGATGTCCTTGGTGGAAGCCACGATTGCGGTTGGGCCGTGATCGATTAAGAGGATGTGAAGTTCTCCAGTGGGATGTGGTGGCGAGCTTTTCGTATTGTGACTTCACTTCTTAGGCGCCGTTCTTCGCAAGCTCGTATAGGGGTGGAGTTGGTCGTGTAGTGAAGGGTGGTGGATTGATACTGCGGTGGCCTTCATTCCGCAGAAGACGCCACAGCAGCCGAGGGGTGCTCCGGGTGCAGAAGTGAGTGGCTAAGCGAGCAGGGGATGTTCGACCCCACCTACACCCCTCCCCGCACTGCTGCCTGCCCCTCGGCCCCTATCATGAATTATGACCCGGCCTCACGCCTTCCGCCGATTACTTTTAGGGCTTCGTGGCGTGACCTCCGCCCTTGGTGATCCCCCCCGAACCGCCCGATCCCACCAAATCGAGCAAAACATCCCAATTTTCGGGCAACATCACTCCATCACCGCCCGCCCGGGAATTATCGATATCTCCACCACACCATCGACATCACGACTGAAAATTAAATTTCGGGTGTTGCATGCTTCAAGTAATAAAGTAATGACATTTGTGAATTGTTCCGACCGTAAAAAGTCGCTCGAATGACCCGATCCACTGTCGCCGGCTCAGCGCGCTTCAGGCAACGAAAATTATCCACCAGAACAACCCTACAAATCCTCCGCGAGGACCAGGTCGATCAAGTCGACGATGAAGCTCAACGAAACGTCCCCAAAGTCGAGACTGGTGTCGAGAAAGGCGAGGAGATCGTGAGTTGCCCTCTGCTTAGTCATCGTGTTTGCGACCGTGGACCTCGCGTGCACCTTCCGTCTGGGGCGGTCGACTGATATACTGTCAACAGGAACACCATCTCCAAGCTGCCTTGTCCGCCTCGCAAGCTGCTGCTGTCGGCGGCAAAGTCGCCCAGATCTTCATTCCCACCCCCGATGCTAACCAGAGCTCGATCCAGTATGACCAGCTCTATAAACTCACCTTCTCTCAGCCGGCGACATACATCCGCTTCTCCTCCACCGTAGAGGATTGCTGCGGTTGTCCTTATGACTTGAATGACGAGGATGATGCTTTTCTCAAGTCTGTCAATGAGAAGAGGAATGCGTCGACGCAATGCTCGGAGGATCAGCTCGAGGAGGTGATGAACCTCTTCGAGGAGACCGCCCAGGCAAAGCAGCCCTACGCTGCTGTGGATAACCCACCTGTATTACCATACGAGGAAATGGAGAGCGCCATCGACGAAAACCTCGATGATTCCGTAAGGGCTTTTACTAAGGAGATATACGAACACTGGAAGACCAGGAGGCTAGAAGACGGGAACCAGTCTCTATTACCTAGTCTCAAGTTCGAGACTGGAGCTGACACCGATGATGCGGATCCTTACGTATGCTTCCGAAGGCGCGAAGTCCGCCAGATCCGAAAGACTCGCGGTAGGGATGCTCATAGCGCTGAGAAGCTCAAGAAGCTACGAAAAGAGCTGGAGGAGTCACGGAAGCTCATGGCGTCCATAAGACAGAGAGAGATCTTGAAGCGCGAACAGCTGGCAGTAGAGAGGCAACTCTTCGAGCAAAGAACGAATCTTCGACAAGTGAAATTGAACCTACCAGAAAAGTACCGGGATGGCGACGAAGATCTCCTCATCAATCAGAAGGTAAGCCCCGCTACTTGTATCCCTAGACTCTTGATGAAGCTGACGTTCCGAAGCCCCCGAAGAGGAAACCGTTGGATATTTCCACATCACGGGCTGCTGCAAATCAATTCCGGCAGCCGCAGAGACCGGATGGACGGCCTACCGAAGCAGACTTACTTTCCCTCCAGGAGTATCTGGCAGAGAAGGAGAACCAGGTGCAGCAGATCATCGATGCTAAACTGGCTCAGCACCAGAAATGGAACGAGGGCTGGGTCGACAGGACCATGGCGCCATTGACACCTCCATTGGAAGGGAATGCGGGATCGTCTTTTCGTACCGCAACAACGGAATACTTACCTACACCACCTGCTTCAGCCTCTTCGGAGCATGTGGGACATGCTGCCATGGACGTAGATACGCCGAAACGGCATAAGGTCATTCCCATACCTGTGCGCTATGCTTCTCCCTCGTACGACGGGCCGTGGCAAAGTCAGACCTCGTTTCGGCGAAGGATAGGTAGAGGAGGGCGCTTGATGATCGATCGTAGAGGCATGCGCCTACAGTCGAAGGACGAGCTCGATCAGCTGGATGAGATCGTGGTAGATCGATTCAAGTTTGATCGTGATGACGACGATGAGGATGAGGTGCCGACTTACACCGTCGACCCGAATGATATATCGAATATGCGGTATCGAGCAAAGCTGACGCAGCAGCTTCAAGTAATGCGGCGCCAGGACCACGAACGACAGCTTGCTATCGCACAACAAGCATCGAGTAGTGCCGATTCCCAGCGTCAATCTGTTCCTGATTGAAGATCTTCATCCAGGGCTTTGACTAGCTCTATACATTCCCCAAGGACCGGAACGTCCAGCTGGAGCACACCGGACACCAAGCTTTGTGTGGATCCATTTTGTATGTGGCTTGCATACGGCGACATAGATAGAGTACCGGGCGGATATTGCGGCTTTAGCAGGATCTAGGCAGAGAAGTTGCCTTGCGTCAGAATGATACCCCGGCGAGCTGTAACATAGGTGTAAGAGGGGCGCAAAGCATTCGAGGTGTCAGGTGTTTGGGGGAAATGGAGAACGCGGTCTCCCGTGATAGTGAAGAAATGCAAGCCTGATCAGACCTTTCTCTTCTTGCTGTTATCAGTCTTCCCGTCGGCATCACGCTGCGATAGTTGGTCGCCATTGGTAGCTGCTTTGTCTGATTGCTCGTTTGCGATGTAATTCTGCATGCTGTTCAAGGCTGTGGCAGTGATCTCTTTCTCGCCGAGCCGAACCTCTATAGCCATCCTATGTCGCTTTGGCAAGGCGTTGTCCCGGAGAAGCGCAACGTCCTCCGCTATTGTCGTCTTGTAGTCATTACGCCTCTCCGTCAGAACCTGCGTCAGTAGCTGTGCAGTCTCGAGGGTGAATTCTGATTCCCCAGGAGCCTCATCGGCCTCAATCTCGTATTCGAGCGATGTCCCATCATGGACAATACGTCGAGGAACGATATTAAGGCCGGGTAGAGGGCAGACATCTTGCTGGCTGCATCGCGAATGACATCGAAGGCATCATCATCAACTTCCTACCGTTTTGCAAGGTTAGACTAGGTTTAGGTAAGAAAATATGTCCAAAGTCATTCTAAGATTCCCCAAAACTTACTTGTTTCGTCTCGGCTGTTTCGTCCATGTGGAGATACTCGCACGCTTTGCGCACGATAAGTTCTGAGTCCACCTCCATAACATCCCATCGACTGTAGCGATCGGTAACATAGCCATATCTCCTAAGCAAATCGGATTTCGGTAGTTGCCCGTAGTCGTTGAAGATTTCATCGCCTTTCTCAACCGACTTGATCGCTATCATATGCAGAGACGTTGCTTGCTGCACGAGATGTGCCTGTATTCGTTAGTGCATGGAATCAATCATGATGCACTATGAAGAGGCCAATCACGCATTGGCCTGTTGTTCTTGGATCGATCTACCCGTAGAAGCCCACAACAGAAACGTACAACCGTTGATGTTGAGACCGAGAGTCACCTGTTTCGTCTGCGGATACGCGAAGAACGCAGAGAGTGGACTTACATTGTTACTGTCACCATCCGCATTCAGCATATCTGCCAGAGGTATCATGCCTTTGGGGAGACGGTAATCTTGCGAATCCTTATCTTCAGAGTCTGTATTTGGCTTTTCGGCCTCGAGGTCGAACCCATATGCCATGATGAGTGTCGATATGCTGTGTGCAAGCTTGAGCAGGACGCTTTCAGCATCCGGACCCCGGAACGCTGTTGCGTAGACCCCGAAGATATCTGGATGAACTGCCACGATTGGCAAAAGCCGAGTTTTAAAAGTCTCATCTGCTTCTTCTGTACCGATTTTTTTGACTACAGCACTGCCCTGTAATTCCTCCAGCTGCTGTGGCGTCCAGAAGGCGAGGGTGTCGAAACGTGCTGGCAGTATGTCTAAATATAGGCGTCAAGCTGATTGTTCTCCTTGACCATACTCATATATCAGGACAAGAACGAAGGATAGCCATTCATCAAGGTTTTCAAGTTCTTGCGGTAACAGCTTCGAGAGCCTGGATGTCTCCACGCTAAGTACGTCCGCGAGTTGGAGGGCGAAGAGCTCTTCTCCTTTCTCGATATCGTCGAGGGCAACTGTACAAGCATTAGCCGGAATTCCGCAGTAGGTTTGGAACTCGAGACAATACCAACGCCTCTGCCAGCGTCTTGACTCCTCAAATCTGTCAAAGAGATTTTGGGGTTTACACTTGTCCCACGGTTGTGTAGCCATGATATAAATCTTGCCGACACATGGCCGAAGTCGTCGTTTGCCGAGTCTTCCATTGTGAGGGCTATCTATGCGCAAAGTTTGGGGTGAGGTTGTCTGCGGGATAGACGTTGAGAAAATAATGAGAGACCCGTGTGTGCGGGCAGTCGCACCATGTCGATGGATTAATGGTGCACGGGCCACCCATCTCGACTCAAGCCAATCAGCTGCGGGGCAGCTTGAGCACCCCCCCAATATCAAAACTACACCCCCTCCACAATGTTGAAGTTCAATTCAAACGTTCAATCATCATGATAGCTCTCGGCCTTGAAGGCTCCGCCAATAAACTAGGCGTCGGCCTGATCCTCCACCCTCCCAAAGGCGGCCCCGCCCAAATCCTTGCTAACATCCGTCACACCTTCGTCTCGCCCCCTGGCGAAGGCTTTCTCCCAAAAGACACCGCAAAGCACCATCGCTCATGGGTCGTGCGCCTCGTGAAGCAAGCAATGCGCGAAGCCGGCGTCACAATCGGAGACATCAGCTGCATCTGCTACACCAAAGGCCCCGGCATGGGCGCTCCCTTGCAGAGCGTCGCCGTCGCGGCGCGCATGCTGGCGCTGCTGTGGGACAAGGAGCTGGTGGGTGTCAATCACTGCGTGGGCCATATAGAGATGGGCCGCGAGATTACGGGGGCGCAGAACCCGGTGGTGCTCTATGTTTCCGGTGGCAATACGCAGGTTATTGCCTATGCGTCACAGCGGTATCGAATATTTGGCGAGGCGCTGGATATTGCGGTAGGAAATTGTCTGGATCGGTTTGCCCGGACGTTGAATATCTCGAATGATCCGGCGCCGGGGTACAATATCGAGCAGATGGCGAAGAAGGGACGGCATTTGCTAGATCTTCCATACGCTGTCAAGGGGATGGATTGTAGCTTTTCTGGAATACTGGCTAGTGTGGATCTGCTAGCAGAGAAATTGGAGAAGGATCCAGGAGGCTGGTTAGACGAAGTTACTGGTGATGTGATATCGAGAGAGGATCTATGCTTTAGCTTACAGGAAACGGTGTTCGCGATGCTCGTAGAGATCACAGAAAGGGCCATGGCTCACGTTGGATCGAGCCAGGTTTTGATTGTGGGAGGCGTGGGGTGCAACGAGAGACTTCAGGAGATGATGGGAATGATGGCTCGCGATAGAAGAGGCAGTGTATATGCGACTGATGAGAGGTTCTGTATAGACAACGGCATAATGATCGCACATGCGGGATTGTTGGCCTACAGGACTGGTGCTGTCACGAGTATGGAAGATAGCACATGTACGCAGAGATATCGAACAGATGAAGTACTAGTCAAATGGAGAGAAGATTGACACAAGGATCCATGGCAAAGTTTTGATACTTTCTCTTTCTCCTGCTTTTTTGTCCCTTTCAGGGTGTCTCTGTGCTATGCGGACGCCAATGCTGAGCTCGCAGTGCTGTAAGGCTGCATTCAGGTTGAGCTCTACTCCAGACGCCATGCTACTCCCGAAACTTCAAGTACATTGACTGCTCGCACTCTGGGGACGTGAACAACCGGCAAAGAGTCATCTCATTCGTTGTCTTCCACAGTCGGCTTGTACATCATAGTTGTAACATACTGTGCAGAAGTTCCGTCAGCCTCTATCATGAAAGAGGAAAGGGGTAAGATAGATTACCTTGCGCTTGTACCTTGTGGTAACACTGGTAGCAAGGACGTTATTCTTGATGCTACTCGTCGCAAGATGATTGAGTACGGTATGATTAGGCATATTGAGTACGCTGTTGTCATCCTTCATCGGTGTTGTGCCATTCAAGATGGATTTTCCAAGAAAGAGCGGCAAGCCGGGCGGGGGGGCGAACTCCGTCACACTTCTGGCCGCACGCTGATACTTCTGAGACTGTTCTGGGCGGTCAAGGTCAAGAAGGTATCGAGGCATGTCATGACCCCAGAATACTGGCTCAGGGGCTTTCTCGCCCTCGAGAGGCGGAGGCTTCCCAATGGAATCGGGCGCGTAGTCTTTGGCCTCGGTGCCTGGCGCTAGAACTAGGGGCGGATGGACGCCATCGGGCACAACGTCCTCACCCGGCTCTTTCGGCAAATCGTCAGCGCTGACTTCAATGTAGTTCACAAGAATATTGGTGTAATCGACGGCAGTCGGTAGCTCGTTCGACAACTGCATTTCGCCATCGACGATGAACTTGACATGATGAGTACCAGGTGGAAGTTGGAGGACCGTGGAGAGGATATTGTTTTCCGGGCTGTTGGGATTCACAGGTTAGCATTCTCAAGTTGACCAGGGTGGACTAGAGATATGCCTGATGCGGCAAAAGCATGCATGAGACATTGGCGTTGAAAGGGTCTGTGCGATGGATGCGTAATACGGAACATTGCATATCTGCGGGTGCGGACACAGAACTTGAAACATGCGATCAGCTGGACAAAGGAATGCGGCTGCTTACTCTCTGTTCATACGGAATTTGCGAGCCCAAGCAGTGAACGTTCCCGTGACATAGACCTTATCACCACCCTGCATCCATCGCACCGTCGTCGGGACATACCTTCTCGAGCTTCCCGTGGGATATGGTTGCAGCTCGTTGTACTCTTCGTCATCATCAAGCGTAGTACTGCTGATGACCGAAGCCTGCCGTGGGAATACACCCTCGATATCATCGTCATGCAGTGCTGAGGATTCGCCAGCGGAAGTGATGATTGGGGAACCAGGCGTGTGCAGCTCCTCTTCGATCGGGAGAGGTAGTCGAGGTGGAAAATTCAGGTTCGAAGGAGGTATCCAATTAGGATCTCGAGGGGGACCAGACGGCTCGAATTGGGAATCAGGTCCTTTTTGACGCTTCTGATCGGGTCGAGGGACTCGGACAGGTGTTGACTGCTTATTCTCCTCGGTCTTTGCTTTGTGCGCTTTATCCTTCCATTCCTGGCGCGATAATTCGTTGCCCATGTTGCCGTGGAGGGGATTGCTCTGTTGCGCGTGGCTTTGTTGGGAAGGTGAGGAGCTTACGGATTGAGATGGCCGTGGGTTATTTGATGGTGGTTGAGAGGTGGAACCACTTCTGGCGGAAAGTGTTCTCGGATCTTTTCGTGAATATGAATGTGAAGCTGACGAGCTAGATGAATGACTAGCTACTGGGGACTGTGGTCCACCAGGCGGTTTCGACGCATTATTCCCCATATTTCCAAAACTCTATAACACAGATATCCAATTGGTCAGATGAATTCCAAAATTATGTCCAAGATACAAAATTTGGGGCCTGTACGGGCGCGCGAAGCTATACAGCAAGTCGACATCTGGTTCAGAGGCTTTAGGTCGAGTTCTTCGAGGTTCAAGTTGCGGCTCCCCGCCATGATCGGCCGCGCCACCGACCACTAAACTTTCGCCTAAAGACCTCCAATAGGTCTAGCTGGTGGCTTTCCGGGCCGATGACGGGGACACCTTTGCCCTGACGAGCACTTTCCCAGGCCGGTTTCGCATCCAGGTCGAGTCAAAAATCTCGACAACTCTCTCTCTATGGACCTAAGTCAACGGGTAGAACCACGCAATGCAATCGCATATAAGTGTTGGCTTAATTCCCATTTCGATCCCTGTCAGCAACTACCTTCACCTGTTCATGGTGGCTTTTGGCGAAAATGTACAATCCAGAAAAACTGGTCTGAGTTGTCTGGATGGCATGCAGCATAAAGTATGTGTCATGACCTGCGGAATCGAAAGCTGCAGGGCTTGGGGGTATGCTGCGTTGGAGGTAGGTCAAACGTCCTCGGCGCCTTCGCTCTTCAAATCCTCATTCGTCTGTTTATGCAGTATATCCCGCCATTGACCCATAAAGTCCCTTAGCCCCGCCTGCCCATCACCAGATGCATCCACAACATCTTTCGGGAGCTTGTGCGCGCTGTATTGAGGCGTGTTGAAGCTGTATGCTTCCGGATCGTCTCTATTCACGAGTCTGAATTCTGGAACATATTCTAACTCTTCTTCATCATGATCATCCTCTTCCAGTAGTGTGTCATCGTCTGAATCCCCGTCTTCGTTAGAGAACCTATCGACGTTTTCTGGCGCGCCTATCTGCAAGATCTCAAGCCACGAGAACAGCAATGGATCTGTTCTGATAGCCCAAGGATTGATATCGATCAGCCAGACGCGATCATGTGGTGCGGGGGTGTAGACATCGAACACAAAGCTCTCCTCTGGAAATGTATATTGCAGGTTCTTATCGAAGAATTCCTGGATGCGCAAGCGTAAATTGGATACTAGACCAGGCAAAAAAGCATAGTGATTGAGATCTCTCTGGCATATGCAGAGCAGTCTACGGTTACGAACAAAACAGCGGAACTCGAGCGAAGTCACCAAAGCTGGGATTGTCTTACGTAGCACCAGGTGGTATGGGATGGAGTCGCCACGACTGGACATAGGCTCTTTAAGAGGATCGCGCTCATCGCTCTCACTTTCCTGGACACAACCATCGAAAGCTTGTTCCAGATCATGGGTAATAAAGTCTGAGCTCTTTAGGAGGAGATAGATATCGTTGGCCGTACGGCATTCCATGCTATTTGTAGCGGCGATCCATGTCGCATCCTTGGGCGCCGACCAGTTCATTTTCGGATGCACGGAGCCTTTCAGCTCGGCTATCGTCTCTTTGATCTTCCTGTGTATTTCCAGCCATGCTAAAGACGGATCCGGCTCCTCGTCGTCAGAGTCGGAGTCTGCAGGTGAAGTGGAGGCAGAAAAGATGCCGCTGTCGGCATCTGTGGACGAGATCTGAGGCTCATTATCGTCCGAAGGAAGAACGATGCCGTCTGAGCGGAGGTAGTCTATGAAGGATTGAGAGAGAGAGATAAGCCGAGCTTTAGGTGTTATGGTACGATAGCGTGGATGCCAGTAGTGGTACGAGCAATGGAGTATGTGCTTGCGTGTAACAGGTGGAAAGGGTAGTCGCGTCAAGGGCTCGATTGCCATTACATCATCTTGGGAGCCGTTCGACTCTACCGAAGCCATGTTGAGACCAAACTTCGTCCTTGTGCTTGCAAGGCGAAAAGATCGTAGGTATCCAGGCTTGATGTACTTTATTGAGATGCAGGTGTACGGGCCGATCTCCCGCTGCCGGAACGCAAGGGTCTTCAACTGCCGAGGAGCCGACGTCTGTCTCTCCTCTTCCTCGTTGTTGCGCACATCAGTCTCAAATACCACTTCTTGCAATCATCAGCATGTCATCCAACGTCGGTCTCAGCACCCCACGTGGTAGTGGTACCTCTGGTTATGTCCAACGCAACCTTTCACACCTTAAGCCGCGTGATAATTTCGCCCCATACCCTAAAGACGATGACATCCTGAAGCACCGGCAACGGAAACCGGACAAAGATATCCTCAATCATGACCGCTTGCGAGAAATCGAAGTCAAAGTATACGATCTGCAGGACAAGCTTGAAGACGAAGGGTGGGTCACCTACTTTTGAGCAGCCGCGCAGAGCTTGCTATATATCAGTTCAGCGCTAACTGCTACTCAGCGTCCATGAAGAGGAGATCGAGACGCAAACCGATGCGCTGCGGAAGAAGTTATTAACCGGAAGCGGCAACGGAGAGAAGGCCACAGGAAGAGCGCAACTGAAGCCTCACCAAGTCCATGAGCTTGCAGCGGCGAAGATGGAGGAGAGTGAGAAGCTGAGGAGAGCCTTGGGCATACGAGAGGATTACGAAGAGGGTAGTTATTGGAAGAAGCAAGAGGAAAGAATGCGGGAGGGCGTCGGAGCGGGTTTCAAGAGCGAGTCAAGATGACGGCGGCCTTCTATGTACACCCATTACTGCTGCGACACTCCAGCAGCTATAACCCCCGACTTAGCTTACCTTTACTATGACGGCCTTGTGTACCCCAATTCCTCGACACCCCTTATGCTCCGTTATGGTCTCATTCCTATGGCTTGACAAGCAAGTGGCCGCCTCAAAAAATGTATCGGTGGATAGGCGATGGAATGATCGCTCAGTGAGGACCCACTATCCGAAGGGCAGGACGGTCGAGGAAATTATCCTTACGAATTAATTTGAATTTGTCGACTAAACAGCATCTACTCCGCCTTGGCTTGGCTTTTGCGGCTCTTTAAAGTGCTTTATGGACACTTCAAAAGTGAGCTGTCCAGTGGGCAATGACCAAGGGCCTCCCCAAGACTCCATTAGGAGAGCCATGCGACAGCGGACTGCAAACAGAGCAAGATGGATGATCCTAGACATAGCGTTAACTTGCGCGTTCTACAACACAGATCGACTTTGCCACCGCATGGTCTGTAACCACGCTATGGCCCCACTCACCCAAATATCAAAGCCATTCCCATTGCGATACCCGCCAATATTTGGATGGGCAGCTGGCTCCAACCATAATCGTACCTGTCAACCACGCCACCCAGGCCGCTGGCGGCGTAGGAGATAGCAAACAAAGCGATCAGAAAGTCGAATAGCAGATTCAGAGCTAGAGGAGACATGGAGTGGCTTCTCCGGATCCGAGCCAAGTTTACAGTACCTATGAGTATAGAACCCAAAGCCTAGTCTATGTGAGTAAAGATAAGATGGGACTAAGGAAATTGCAGCTACGTACCGGAGCCACAACAGCGCTGAGTGCTTCACCAGTCTGCCATGGCACGTGTAATCCGTAGCGGAGAGTCGACATTAAGATTGCGATCACGATCAGGAATAGGAGGGTGCAGACCGCGGACGACACAGCTGATGAGGTCAAGATGTGCATAGCTTTGGCTGATACTACGCCGGCCCTAGGAGGATCTTGGTTTGGGAGTAACGGAACAGACTCATCTCCGGCCACTTCATCGTTTCTCTGATTTGTGGATGGGAGATTGGGTGATGCTGGGCGCGACGGAGTTGGGGAGGCTGCCTGTGTAGAGGGTGGCGCCATTGTTCTGATCAAAGCTTCACTCCGGTGGGAAAACGTCGGTGACAGATATCGGAAAAGAATACACGCAGTTGTAGAGGAAATTCTAGGATGGATTCGGTTGTTGCCTGGAAGCATTCACTAACAAAACCTGCGCTTGAAACATGCACCGCCACATTAGATAACATATCAAGCCTATCACGGTGCGTAACGACTTTCCTAGATACGCTGTGAAACAGCTGATCTTAGCCCGATATGCGCCCAGTGCTATCTACCCTTTCCATAGTTCATTACAATGCTTGAAGGTACATGTACTTCAAGCCCAGCCTTAGCGCCAAGCCCCAAATTAACCCTAAAGCCAATATCTGTGCTCTTACAGTCTCGAAAATTCTTGATCATAAGGTTCGATTGGCGGGAACGGTCATGAAAGCAGCAGAATGGCTCCATTCGTGCCACGCCAGCGCAAACACAAAGTCAGGCAAAGGCTCAAGAGTAAGACACGTGAAGGAGCCGGCGATGATCCCAATGTCTTGGAACTTCCATCTTCAACTACTCAGAAAGAAGAGAAGAGAAAGGCAGTCAAGAGTGCTTTGCGAGCAGAACAGCCAAAGATGTCAAGCAGAAAGCAGAAACGGCTAGATAATTATATAGTAGGTATCTACGCGATTTTCAGGGATACGTCGCTAAATCTGTCAGGACAAAAAATTGAGAAAAGAAGAGACCATCGAGCTGATCAGGAAATTAGAGAGCACTAAAGTCGATACTCATTTATTGCGCAGTTCTCGAGACATTGGATTGAGAAAGAAATCCAAGCGGCAACTACTTGGAAGTGCTTTAAAGGAGCATGAGGGGGGCATTAATGTACACGAATCTGATGACAACGGGTCTGAATCCGAAGTGTCAGATTATCCGATCAAGTCCACTACGGAGGATGGCGAGCAGCAAGTACAATTGCAGCGACCTCCTAATGCGGTCTTTGGGAGTGGTCTCAAACGAGGACTTGATAGTAATGCCGGTGGACAGCCGCTTATCAAGAGACAAAAATGCAAAAGCACCAGAAAGCTTCAATCCCTTTTCACGGACGATGACGAGGTTCCTTGGGAAGGCTTCAGCTCGGCCGACAACATGAACGAATCCGATTCAGCTTCTAATTCAAGCATGAATTCTGTTGGGACCCAAACAGATTCCGAGACGGAAATATCAGAGGGTGTGGAAGGACCCGACGATGAAGATGAAGACACAAATGATATAGGGGATGAGTCTAATTCTCTAGTCAGGTCGTCGGAACGTTCTTCTGCCTTCAAAGCCTGGGCAACCCAGCAAGTAAACGAGGCTCTTGGGTTCCAGCCGTCTACCAACAGCGCTCAGACTCTACAAGAGCAGCTTCAGAAGGTACCTGTGAACATCACGCCACGCGAAGCAGAAAGCGACCCTCTACCACCGGAATTGAGGACGACAAGCGCATTTCTGGAGCGAAAAGCTTACAGCGTTCGGGTTGAGCGGGCGCCAGAAATTCAGGAAGCTCGCATGCAACTTCCTGTTGTTGCTGAAGAGCAGAAGATAATGGAAGCCATCTACAATAATCCCACTGTAGTCATCTGGGGTGCAACAGGGAGCGGCAAGACTACGCAAGTGCCTCAATTTCTCTATGAAGCAGGCTTTGGCACTCGGAGTAGTTCGACGCCTGGTATGATTGGAGTCACACAGCCGCGAAGAGTCGCAGCTGTGAGTATGGCAAAACGAGTCAGTGATGAGCTCGGTGGTGTCCAGAGCAAGGTTTCTTATCAGATACGATTCGAAAGTTCTGTAAGCGACAAGACAGCCATCAAGTTCATGACTGATGGGATACTGATACGAGAAATTGCGAATGACTTTGCTCTACTCCGATATTCTGTGATTATCATTGATGAAGCACATGAGCGAAGTGCCAACACCGATATCTTGATCGGCATGGTCAGCAGAATAGTGGACTTACGAGCTTCGATGAGCAAGGAGGATCCTGAAGTTACACCCCTGAAACTAGTGATCATGTCTGCAACGCTGCGAGTCTCGGATTTCACCGAGAATCCAAATCTCTTCAAGAGTGGGACTCCACCAGTTGTACAGGCAGAAGGACGCCAGTTCCCAGTCACTGTGCACTTCGCTCGCAGGACTCAACGGGACTACGTCGACGAAATACTTCATAAGGTCAGCAGAGGGCACAAGAAGCTTCCGCCTGGCGGTATGCTTGTGTTCTTGACAGGGCAAAACGAAATAACTGCATTGTCGAAACGCTTGAAGGAAGACTTTGTGAGTACCTCGAGTAATTATGGTCCCTACCAAAGAGTCACAATCGCCGCGAGCGAGGCACCCCTTGAGGCCGATGATGTGGACTTTGGCAATGATCCGTTGATTCCACAGGAGCAGCCAAGCGAAAGCGAGGATGTGGATGGCAACGATACCGATGAGGAGTTCGAGATCGAAGACTCTCCAACACAGGCTGCTTCGTCCCGGATACACGTTCTGCCTCTTTATTCTCAATTACAGACCAAAGATCAACTTCGTGTCTTTGAGCCTCCACCCGACAATGCTCGGCTGATCGTGCTTGCCACAAACGTTGCCGAGACGAGTCTAACAATTCCTGGTATTCGCTATGTATTCGACTGTGGACGCGCGAAGGAGAAGAAATACGATCAAGTGACAGACGTGCAGAGCTTCGAGATCGGCTGGATCAGTAAAGCAAGCGCAAGCCAGCGTGCTGGACGAGCGGGCAGGACAGGTCCGGGACACTGTTACCGCCTGTACTCTTCAGCTATTTATGAGCGAGATTTCGAAGAACATGCTGAGCCTGAGATTTTGCGTATGCCAGTCGAAGGGGTCGTCCTTCAATTAAAGAGCATGGATCTCCAGCATGTGGTCAACTTTCCGTTCCCAACGCCGCCTGATCGTCATAATTTGGCAAAGGCCGAGAAGCTCTTGACATATCTTGGTGGTTTGTCAAGCAGCGGAAAGATTACATCTGTAGGACTTGAGCTATCAATTTATCCGCTATCCCCACGTTTTTCCAAGATGCTAGCCATTGGTCATCAACAGGCGTGTATGCCTTACACGATTGCTATGGTCTCGGCGTTGTCAGTCCCTGACATCTTCATACCGGAGAACCAGCTCGATCTGGCCGCCGTGTTTCGGAACTCAGACGCCATCTATAGCACCGCTGATCAGCTCGCCGACACAGCTCGAGAACAGCGGAAGAAGGATTACAACAGAGCTCATCGAATCTTCGGCATGAAATCCCCAACAAGCGACGCCATCAAAGCGTTGTCTGCACTCTGCGCCTACGCGTATGTCCCCGAAGCAGAGGGATTTGCGAAAGAAATGTTCCTTAATCCGAAAGCTCTGAAAGAGGCCTCCCATCTGCGCCAACAACTGAGCACAATCGTCCACAACAACCAACCTGCCAAGCTGTCATCGATGTACGAAAGCCGCCTTCCCGAGCCATCATCGAAACAAATCAGAGCACTACAGCAGATTCTTGCAGCAGCATTTGTGGATCAAATAGCTGTTCGTGCCGACGCCGCTCCTGCTCCACCTGAGTTGCCTCGAAAACCTACGCGGGCAATCGATGTTCCCTATCTACCTCTTTTTCGATCCCATCAAGGTCGAGGGGCTGATCTCGCCGACGTTGCTGTCTTCATACACCCTTCTTCGGTGCTTGCGCGGTCCACACCTAAAGAGCTGCCAGAGTACGTCATTTACTCGCGATTGCAACGTGGTACTCCAGCCACCATCGATGGAGCAAAGAAGCCGAAGACCAGAATGCATGCTATGTGCATTGTGACGGGAAAGCAAATAGCAGCGCTGGCGAAGGAGACACCACTGCTGGAATATGGCAAGCCGCTTGGGAAGATCGTGGAGGTGGAAGGAGGCAAGAGAGAGTGCTGGGTCGTTCCTGAACTCGTAGGAGACAAAGGAGGGAGGAGATGGCCGTTGCCTGCACAGAAGGTTGTACAGCGAAGAGAGGGTAGAGAAGGGTGGTTGGTCGAGAAGATACTTAGCTAATTGAACTCAGTGTCGACGATGAAGTTTTGTGGCCTTCTACATTTATGGGGTGGTTGTGAGCCAGTCCGTGAAAAGCTGTATCAAGACACCGCATCCTCTTATCTACGGCATCACGACTTTCCCAGCGTTGCTTTGCTGTAGCCCTGAGCCCAAAGTCTAGTACATTGTGTTGCCAAGGTTTTGCCAAGGGTTTGCCAAGGGTTTGCCAAGGGTTTGCTAGGGGCTTGGCAACTTCACTCTGAGAACTGAGGCAAAGGGCTTGCCAAGAATTCGCTGCGCTTAGTTATCCCGAAGACGGACCAGCAATGCCCGTGCGTGCTTTAACGTCATGTCGGTTCGAAGCTTACATCGAGTGGTGCAATCCTAGAGAAAGAGCCAAATCTTAGTAGTATCCACACGCAAGATAAGGATTCTTCTCTGACGAATTCCCGCATGCAATAATTCGCAAACCTGCTCTGCTTATCCCTTTGTGTTACTGCAGTGTGATCCTCATCGATCATGCGCCTTTGACGCATAAAGTAATCTACTCACTCAAGCCATGCCTTTACCTATCCCACCAGACTCTCCTCCAGCGGTGCCAGTCATGGAAGTCCCATATCCTGTCACCACCAACCAAGCGGCTGGACCAGTTGGTGGTATTCATACTGAAGTCCGTACGACTTATTTTTCTGACAAGATCATGGTAACCATCACTCAAAATGGGCGCCTGGCTCAATGGGTCTGTCTCTCCAAACACGCAGCGTGTCAGCCGGGCTTATTCAAATGGCAGATACAAGTACCTATGGAGCGTAGCAATATCCCGTCGACCGATTTACCGCTGCTTTCCAGCACTCATGACGACGACCTTCTGCCTATGCCGCATCTCAATCCGAAGACCCTCCTTGGAAGCTCGACTCTTGAACGCGAGACTATAGGTCAGCTTTGCGCGACTCAAATTGCAAGCAGTATTGCGACAAGAGATCCGCAAGAGAACAGAACAGTGTTGCTGGGTCTAGGATTGAGCAAGATTGAAGCTAGTCGGACCATGTTCTATGATACAATCGAATTGGTGATGAAGACGCTCTAAGAATGCCATCACGCGCAGATTCGGCACTTGCCTGGACAGCTACGCAACATGTGATGCAACTTTGAAGAAGAAAAGAAGGGAAGACATGTGGAGAAAAGAAACCGCAACTGAGCCCAGGCATGAAGATAGAGGTCAAGGAGCATTCATGGTTCAGCACCGGGCTTCTCTCCACAAATGTTATCGACCGTGCCGTGGCCACGACGCGCTCCTTAGACACGCATGTTGAAGCCATGGATATGGGCATCCTTAGTGGTCGCTGCCTTTTGGATCAACTTTCCCTCATACCTATCGTAGTCCGGGACATCGCTATTGGTCTTGAAGCGAAAATAGGAAAAGCCGCGGGTTGAAAGCGACGATGCGTAATCGCGGCTGAGAGCCGGCAAGGTGAATTCCCACGTTGGCTTCGGAATCATTCCAAGAGATGCTGCAATGTCGAAGGCCGCGGCAGCATATTGGAATTTTCCAGGTCCAGTTACGGTCAGAATGCGGGCAACCGTCACACGCTGCAACGCTACGATAAGATTGTCCAGGCGCTCGGCAGTGAGGCTTGAGAATATATGGAAGTGGAGCGTCAGCTTCTCGACGAAGATGGGGCGACGGAGACCGAGTAATGAATTCTGGAAGGCGTCGATCGAAACCATGCCCATGTAGGTGTCGACTTCGGATCCCAATTCGAAGCGCATTGCTCTAAAGTATGGTACTGTTGAGGCACCTGTGCACTTACGGACAATGCAGCTCGAAATCATCGTGGGCTTGTCAAGCTTCCGCAGATCTGAACCGAAGTGGTCGAAGATGAGTTGATTCTCGGTCAGGAGGGACAGCGTGGCCTCTTGATAGATGGCATGGCTAGTAGAAGAACGTCCATGAGTTACAGGTTGGCTAAAGAAGGGACCTTGACTTACTTCGCACGCAGTAGGCCAATGGCCATCTTAGGCGCAAAGTCGCGGTTGGTCAGACATGGCATAGCTATCTTGCCCCCGTTCTTGGCAGTCATCGCATAGGCGATGATCTTATTCATGATCTCTGCAGGAAAGATGGGACCAGCTTTATCGTCACCTTCTCCAGAGGTGTTGGCTGAGCCGTTCAAGTCGTTCTTCGTTTCGGTCAGCTATCGACATGTCAGCGGCGCAGTCACGATGTTCAAGGATAAGAAGTACGCTTACCAAGACATCGACTGCAGCATCGACAGTGTCGGCATCATGGTCGACGGGAGTTTCCTTGGAAGATGCGCATCCTGAGTTGACCGTCATCTCACCCGACTCAACACCCTACACGATGATTAGTACTTGAGCTTGACCTGTGGAAACGAAACAGCAGTTTACCTTTGAGCCAGCGATAGCCTCTACAATCACAGCTTGTGTAGCAACGCCAGCTTCCTTGATGTTCAACATAGCAACAGCATCAGCGGAGCTAGCAATGTCGCCTCCAAGCTCAGAAGTCGACATTTCGGTTTTCGAAGCTGTTCGCTCTGATTATCAGCTTGATGTCCGCCAGACTACTGTGCGAAAGTGAGGCTTCTTATGATGGTGACAGTGATCGGGTGGGTCTCACCTACCTGTTGACAGCAACAGGGGTGCACTGGTTGAGTTGTGAAAAGGGGCAAGCCTGAATGAAGTTGTCGAAGCGGGTCGAAGTTCAGCGAGTGCTATTCAGGATTTTCTGTTGGAAGCACTTGCCGGGTTTTTTGAAGCTGGAGGATGGGTTGCGGAGTTGTGTGCGCGGCAGGAACGAAGCGAGATAAGTGAAGGTGGTGAGGGCGTCGCGCTGTGTGGCCGGAAATGCATCAACAGGAGGCAGAGACGCGCCAGACGATGGTCCACGATCACCAAAAGACAGGTAAGCTTTACAGACGTATCGATTCTTCCACAACATCTACACTACCTACATTACCTACATTGGATGACAGCGGATTCGGTGGTATTGACCATCACACTGCTGTGATATCTGCTATACCAACTTAGTCAAGCTATTGGTTTCATACACGTCATTTCCATATCTGGTTTCGATGAAACTGTCCAGGATGCAAGGTCTGCCTTCCTTCAGCTCCTAATCTGCAAAACTCACCACCGGCCATCTCTGTCCACCTTATGACAGGGTTACGATTCTTTACGCCGGCACGGTGCTTATCATCAGATGATGCCAGCCTCGAACATACTCCCCAGGCCCTTCGAACATTTGTATGCCACAACGAAGATGGAAGCTCAACCGGTGACCACCCGTTGCTAACTAGGCGAACGATAGAAGGTTACCTTTTCACTGTCGGAAGACCTAGAGAAAGCGACAAGAGAAGGGAGGCATCCGCGGAGGGTTTGCAAACATCACGAGCGCCTATTCGTGCCTGTGTACGGGATACTTTAGGGGAATATTACAGATCGTTTGCTGGCTCAATCCTAGAGGTCTCAACCATTATAGCTGTGTAGTTCCAAGGCTTCCCTCAGGGACTACAATACACTTTAGCGGCTGCCGTGGACCATTCCGAGTGCAAGGCTACACTACTTTCCGACTGTCAATGTCTTATCGGAGTTGCATTTCATGACCGGCTCTCTCAACAAGAGCCTGCGACCTTACAGCTTGAGGGCGATCTCAAAGCTACCCCAAGGCCATTAAGGATCAGACGCCAAGGGTACGTTCCATAATTAGACCGTTGCTGATGCGTGGATCCATTAGTCGTAGGACGATGATAGTGGCCTGATACTGAGGATTAGACGCCCCCGACCATCGAGCCAGGAAAGATTTGTCAACTTTTCTCTTCGCATTCCTTCGCAACATTGTCGAACGCTTGGTAAGTATTGCAGAAAGATCGACAAAGGGTCTGGACCTTTATACCACATATTTCGATCTAATGCAGGCACAAATAAGCCACATTAGACGGTGCCATAGACTGCCGCATTTCTGTACGATCGATACACCATTACTGCTTATCAGCATCATCCCGTCCTCGAAGGATGGCCGTCTGACGGTCTAAAGGAGCTTCCAAAGGTCTGGACTTCTGCCCCGCATCGTCGCAGATCTCCGGTAAATCCTCTATTCACATAAATCAACCTTCAACTGCGCTTTTCGCTGCTGATTCATATCTCGCATCTCTTGTATTTATTCCCAAAATAATACTCGTTTCTGTCTCCGAAGCCTTTCTTATAGACTTTCGAACCTTAACAGCGCCTCAAAATGGTAACAGGCAGCTGCATGTGTGGAGAGGTCCACTACGAATATACCGGTCCACATTTTCCAGTCTACGACAGCCAATATATTCTGACCTCACTCCAGGCGAGCCCCAAGCCACAGCCCTCTGCCACTGCACCGACTGGTCCGCCCTGCTCTCCTTCCACCCCCCCACCTCCACCCCCAATAAGCAGCTCCGCTAACACCCATCTCTCCCCAGCCAAAAGTGGTCCGGTACGTCTCTAATTATTCCTCTTCCGTTCCCCTCACCCCCTCACCCCCAGCCGCCATCGCGACCGAACATACGCTAACCCACCCCCAGGCGGCGCCTACACATCCAACATCGTCGTCCCCCGCGACACCTTCAAAGTCACAAAGGGCAAGCCGAAGAGCTACGTCGCGGTCGGCGATTCGGGCAAGAAGAACGAGCACTGGTTCTGCGGGAGTGCGCTTCCCCCTTTCATCCCCCTTTTCCCTCCCAATCCCCCTTCCTCCCCCCTTGATTTTACCCCCTCGACTCCCCCATCCTCCCCCTCCCTCCCCCCCTTATTCAACCACCCCCTGCTAACACACCCTCGACCAGACTGCGGCTCCTCCCTCTACACCCTCCTCGACATCATGCCCGACGCGGCGTGCGTCAAGAGCGGAAGCATCGACGATGCGAAAGTCCGTGAGATGAAGGTTGGAGTGGAATTCTACACGAAGGATCGGATGGGGTATAGTGCTGCGGTGGAGGGGGCGGAGCAGAAGAAGGTGTTTATGGACAGTTGAGTTGGGAGCTTGGGAGGAGTGGAGGCTTTCGTCAACGGGGGCTTCGTAGAAACCTCCTCCTGCTGAATTCCATCCCTGCGAACATGCGCTCTCTGTCATGTGCCATGGTGCAGGTTCACTCTGCCTTGGATCCAAGCTCTGTGACAAGTCTCGTGCCACAATGAACCCACGGACCACCAGCGATGGTAGAGTCTTGATGTTCTCGAGGTCCCAATCTCGCCTGGGAGTCAAATGTTCTTTGAGAGTACGAAGCCATCTCCATCCCTGATTTTTTCTTGTACCCGAAACTCACCCCTACGATCTCCACTTCATGTTGCACACCCATCACAGACAATCTAACCTATGGCAAGTTGCATTATCTCGCTTACTGTTCGTGTTGGAGTTTCCATGCCACAAGACGTTCCCATCCGAAGCATCAACCCATCCTAGCCCCCCTGATTTCACATCTCGGTTTACGGTCGAGGGCACATACACAGTAAGGATCGGGGATTCGGATTGAGGAGCCAACTCGGGTTGGCTGTAGGTCTAAGATGGTGCATGGGTACTGATATTTGCCTTATGTATTCTCAATCGTCCACGCCCATCCCTATGCACAGCCAGGTCGTATCTATGCCTGGAGCACATGAATCTGCGTTCCGGTGTGCTGGTCTGATAGAGTAGTTAGTAGGCCCTCGTTGTTCCCCCTGCTTACTCTTTGTGGGAATTCACGGCTTTGCTTGTGGTGGTTGCTACATGGGATTGATTGACGTGATACCAACACAGCCGCATCGATCGACGGTGTCGTGTAAGGCTCAGCGTTGGGAAGTCGGTAAGCCATGCTCGAAAGGGCCCATCGGACAAGGCGTTCTAGAACATGATGGTAGGTCTGGTGAAGTTGTTGGGCTGTATTTCTGGGGATGAGGTGCTTGATAAGGGGAGTTTTTGGAGAGGATGGTATGTTATGCGGTGTGCGGTAGCTAGGAGAGGAGCTTTATTGCGGTTGATGCTGCCTCATGATCGGAAGACGATGTGATGGATGATTATTGACGGCTTGTAGCTTTGGCGATGGGGTTGGTGCTGATTGTTTGGGCCATTGCTGATGCGTCGAGTCGTTTGCTGGAGTGCAAAGTTTTCTTCCCCTCCATAGAGACCCCCGGAGATCTGTACCGCTCCAGACTAGAGACCTCCCTCTACTGGGTTTCATAGACATCCAGCGCATACTCCACAAACCAGTTCAGCTCCCCCTGATACCGTTCCAGCGGCAACGCGCTCTCAAACTCCCTCCTCCGACACCCCCTTTCGACCCCCTTCCCTTCAAACCGCTCCTCAACCCATTTGAGCCAGTTCCTCTGCGCCGCATACATCGCCGGTACATGCCCCGCCCCCTTGTACCTCTGGTACTCAATCCCCGTCCCCTGAGACATCTTACATAATCCATTCACAGCTCCGTCTATAACCACCGCCGGCACCACCGGGTCCGCCTCTCCCTGCACCACCAGCAGCGGTCCCGAAATCGGCTTCCCCACTATCCCAGTCATATTGCGATACGCCTCCACCCTCGGTAGATGCTGCCACCCCTGCCGATAAACCCCCGGGTCAGCCAGCAACTCCGCAAAAACGGGATTACACCCCTGAACCTCTTTCACGAGTCTCCAGCGCCTGGATCCTTCCTCGGTCAAGATACTGCCGATGTCGAAATCCGGAAACACGCTCTGCAGCCCCGTCACCAGCACCGCCCCGAGATAGCCCAGCGGCTCACCCGCCCTCTCCTGGGCATCCGCATCACCCACAAAGTCCACAACCGGGGAGCCAGCCACCGCGCCCAAATACCCCTCTACCGGCGTTCTCGCCTGCCGTTCCGCAGCCGCCCACGCCGCGCCCCCGCCTTGCGAATGCCCCACAACGACGAACTCCCTGGATAGGCTGGCGTACGCTTCTTGCGCCGCTTGCATGGCATAGAACACGTCGTCCGCTTGACTCGGTTGCGCGAGATAGGGATGCAGGATCTCTTTGCCCTCGGAGGTGTGAGAGACGCCCAGGCCCTGGTAGTCGGGTGCGACGACGACGTAGCCGGCTTGAACGAGGGCGAAGGGCGCCATGAAGTGGTACCAGAGGTTGCGGACGTGGGAGGGGGCGCAGGCGGGGAAGATGCCGGAGGTGGCGTGTGCCCAGGCGACGACAGGGTAGGAATTGTTGGAGGAGGGGAAGTGGCGAGGAGAGTAGGGGAAGAGGATAGATGCGGAGGCGGGGACGAGGGTGCCGTTGAGGGTGGTGGTTTGGTAGAGGATGCGGGAGAGGGCGGTGAGGGGGGGAAGGGTGTAGAGCGTGGTGTTGGCGGTTTCATGTTTGAGGAGCGAGCCAGCGGGGGAGGTGGATGTGTTGCGCGGAGGTTGGTAGAAAGGGTCGGTGGTGACGGAGCCGGTGGCCCAGTTCGAGCGCTCGAAGTTGAGGGCGACGGCAAGGTCGGTGACGAGGATTGCGGAGAGGTTGGCGGCGGCGATTTGGGCAGGGGTGTGCTGGAAGGTGGAGTTGAAGGTGTTGGGTTGGGGGTGGAGGGCGGGAGGGGAGGATTGGGCGGTCGTTGGGGCGAGGAGGAGGGTGGTCCAGAGGAAGGTTGCTTGGGGGCTGGGAAGGTGCATGGTGAGAACAGTAGCGGGTCTTGAGGTGCTGGTGTTGAGAAGAGTTTCCGATTGAGAAGAGGGTTGCCTAGGAAAGTGATGGGTAGACTACCTGCAGTTATCCTCGCTGCGTCTTCTTTGAACTCGTAACTGGGGTGTCTGGGAAATTGTGCTTATAAATCTGCTCTTCGTCAGCCCGTTCGTCACATTCCACTGACCTTGTCCCACGAATAAAGGAAGCGCGCTTGAAATCGAGTCCTTCGCCGAAATTGCGATTAGAAATCCAATTGCAATTAGAAATCCAATTGCGATTAGAAATCAAGAAGGCAGATCTTTCTCCACCACTAGGTACATCCGTTTGGATCGAAGAAGACCGCCCTGAATCGGGCTTTAGGACTACAAGAAACGGTGCACTATCTCTTGGCATTTTGGTAAAGAGACCGTGATGACGCAGTGATGATGGGTGGTTCGGCCAGTAAAGATCCACAGCTAAAGAGGCAGACGATTGGAGTATTCCACTTACCCAATAGTTCGGCCCTGGAGGAGGGTACGAACGACGAACCAACAATCAGATAGACTCGCGGAACCGTAGTGATTGCACAATGCAAGCGGATGGCTTACTCTAGATTGGTGATATCGGAGGGGTAGGCGGAGTAATTGAATGGGACGTGGCGCATTCATGTCATGAGTCCTCGCCGTCACGTCCGCCTTGTGTCATAAGCACGCAAGGCTCGCTGGCATACCAAACCCGCCTCTCTCCCTGCCCATGGGTCCAGCCCTTCAATGCAAAATCTTCTGTCCTCTTCTCGCCGCTTTCATTCAAGTCAGTCGCTGCATCCAGACTCTTCACCTCTTCGACAGAGGCTCCAACCTCGTACTCCCCTTCACTAAGGACGCAAAACCCAACATCGATCTCGGTCGTGCCTTGCGCCTCCAGCACTGGTAGGACTCTCTGCAGAAGGCCATTCAGGACCAATTTTCTGTTCAAATCAAGTGCTACGTTATGCGGTTGATGTCGGAGCAAGGGCTGCAAGCGGAGGAGCGGGTGGATAGGCTGGGAAGAGCGATTGTATAGGTGGGTGCGAAGGGTGAGGAAGTCGGAAGTCGAGACCGTGAACGAATTGAGCGATGTTTGGTCGATCATTGGGCTGGGGGTCGGTGAAGATGGATCAGCAGAAGGGTGAACCGAGAAACGAATAGCTAAATCTTCCAACTTCAAGGTAGAAACCATCCGCGTGCTCAAATGTAACGAGCGTAGGTTGATAGCCCCTGAGCGCCCAGTAGAGTCCTCACGCCAGGTAGCACGGACATGCTTCAGCAGTTCCTCCCGGTACCAGAACGTCTCGCGAGCCGCGAGCTCGGCTTCTCGGCTGGTATCTCCGGAAGCGCTGACGACGAATTGACGTTTTGTAGACGGATTGAGAGAAGGGATGGGTGCATGTAAGTTGGAGACATAGAGGCGGGGTAGGATAAGCACAAGGCGAGAAGTGTGGCCTGGTTGTTGAGTCTCATGAACTGTATAGGCTCGCTTCCAGGCTTCAGAGGTCGAATGTGGATCGTTCGAGGCGGTGTTTATCTGGCGGACTTGGATAGAGGTGGTTAGAAGGTTGGGCCAGGAGTTGCGGAGGTCGAGAAAAAGAAGGACATGTTCTTGGTCTTGGGAATGGAGACCAAGTCGAGAGAGGAGAGAACGAAAGCGATTATCGTCTCTGGATCTCCGACGGGAGAAGGAAGGGCGGATGCGGGTCTCTGGCGTGCTAGGTGTGCTTGAGGTGGTAGAGGGAGGTTGAGAGTGCCGTGGCTGATTCCGCCACGCGAAATTACTGGTCAGTGGGGCGATATCGTTGCGAACAAGATCGATGCTGGCGTTGACGGTAACGGCAAAGGGGACCAGGAGTTGGCGAGTATAAAATTGCGGAGGTGCCTCAGACTTAGGGGCGCCGAGGTGGGCGAAGTCAATCTGCATAGTTCCGTAGGAGAGACCGGGTCTACCAAAGATCTCTACGCAGAATGTAGTGGTTCCATCTGGCTCTATGGTGGGTTCTGGATCAGACGCTGTTCGCAACCATTTGAAGGACTGATTGCGAGTGACTGCAATCTCTAATTCGTAAAGTTCCGCAAGACTGAGATCTTTGTTCGATAGTGCAGACTGCAACTGCGAGGCTATGGAGTCTTGAAACGCTATGAGGAGGAGATCCGCCGAGACCGTAGGAGATAGATTCTGTAATGTGACAGTGAAAGTTTTGGTTTCTCCTTCAAGTAGCATGGCCGCGGATTGAGGGAGGGAGACAGACTTCATAGCCACGATTGGTTGGAAATCAAGAACATTCAGGCGTAGTGACGATGTAACAGGCCCATATCGCTTGATATCATCCGTATCGATTCGGAGTTCCGAGGAAGTGGCTTCGTACGAAGAAGTCGAGGTAAGGATATCGTGAGGCTTGGTTTTGGCATCCACCTTCAAGAACCACGATTCTACAAAAAGTGGGAATCGCCGCTCGCGACACCCCTTTATCTTGACTACGCAGCCAGTGATATGTAACGAGCCAGCGCTAGATGCTCTCCCTTTGAGCCCCATGGTCTGTGTTCTGTAGGGTCCAATGATTGCACTGATCGGTAGTGACTCGAAAGGGACTCCATCAGACTCCAGCTCGATGCCCTCGATCTCCAAGTCAAAATCGTACAGATTTTGCAGGGTAGCTCGGAACATGATCTCTTCGCCAGCTACAAGAGCTGGCTCCCGGGTTTTTGATGCAGTCTTATTGCTAAATGGATTGTAGATGAAGGGGTTCTTCACAGCTTGCGCCTGAGCTGTACTTGCAATATCCAGTTCTGCTTTGGCATGCCACATCGGATTCTTCGAAGGGTCGGTCTCAGCAAGTTCGATACCTCTTACAAGGAACTCATCCCAGTATTCCGCTTCCAGTGACCCCAGGCCCAGCTGCTGACTGGCACTCAAAGTCCGTGTGATGTTGTCGGCAAGGCGAATTTGATCCTCAATCGGCATAGCAGGCGAGCCGTTATCGCTTTCTGGCCCGGGTGCAATACCACTACCTGCGGTGCGTAAGGTATCTGCAGAGAAGCGGAGAACGCCCCCTAGATCAGGCAAGGCCTCGCAGATGTTGATGCAAGCTCGAAGCACATCCAATTTGAGCTGCTGAGCCCCATATAGAGATGCCGACGCTTGCTCGACTATTCGAGTAATGATACTACCGTCGGAGTCGTAGGCGGGAAGCCACTCTGAGCTCATCTGATCATTGCCTTGGTGTATTCGAGCTACGGCATCTCCCAATTCAGGAGGAGCAGGAGTCAAAATTCTATACTCCCTGCAGATAGTAGTAAGAAAGCCTCTCAGCCCATACTCAGAGTCTCCAAAGCGACTATCGGAGTGGTGCAAGGCTGCATTGCCAACTGCGGCGCCGAGGGCCACAAGGCTTGCTGCAGGATGTACACCCATCTCAGCAGCTCCATCCTTTCTGGCCTGAACAAGGGCAGGTAGTAAAACCGATGCAAGCTCTTTCAGGACTAGGGCTTTCTTTCGCCCATATCCTAGATCCGATAGTACAGAAGATATCCCAGATAGAACAACGGTACGATCCGTAACGGGCAACGCATCGTCAGAATTTGGACTGGGGCAAGCACGAAAAAGTATCGCGGAAATCTCCGCCTTGCTAGGAAACGGAATGGGCTTGTCTACGGGCGCTTGTTGTGATAGTTGTGCATTCAGTACTATTTGTCGAAGTCCTTCGTCGTCAAGCACGCCGTGAGATAGACGTATAATTGTCAAAAGCTTACAGAAACGAATTGTGCTTTCAGAAAACGCCAGGGCAGGGATCTTGTCGTCAGTGAACGTCCAAGCACGGACATAAAGATTTAAAATATTGTTAATCATATCAGGTATGAGACCAGTCAGATCCTGCATGGACACCAGCCGGCTCGGAGTCACAGCGGAAAGATCCTGTATGCTATCCGAGTGTTTCTGGTTTGACCCTTTCGAGGCGCTGGAATTCGTCTTGTCGATACCTGGGTAGAGGATTTGTGGAATCTAGAAGAGATGAGCCCTTGAACCGTTGACGAGCAGCTCCAGAATTCTCGGAAAGCGCGAGGTTGTCCGCTTACTTTGAAGTCCATGCCGGCCCACGCGTACATTATGAGTGTGACCAATATATAATCCAATGCCTTCGCAAACCAGACATAATCGCTGTTAGCTTTGGAGGTAGTAGCGCTCTCGACAAGCTCTTTGATCGCATCTGGCCACCGTCCCGCAAGCAAATAAAGAGCGCCGACAATAACGCCAACACGGCCTTTACCCTTCATGCGCTCTCTCTCGCCGATACCACCAGAACCGAAGCCCTGCATCGAGTTTGTCTCTTTATTTTGTTGCTTGCTGTCATTACTGTTCTTAGGAGATGGGGAAGCGAGGCGTCGCGGCCCAGCAATCTCATCAAAAGTAATTGCAGGAGATGCTACGCGATTAGGTGGTGAACGAGCTCGGTTTTGAACCTGTGAAGCTTCACTGAAGCTCGAATCGGAAGGCAAGGTCACAGGCATAGAAATGCGAGGTTGTGATTTGATCTCATTCTTCATAGGCGAGCTTGGCCGCAACTCACGCGTGGCAGACGTAGGTCGAGACGCGTCGAGCGATCCACTTCCATTGACGGCAGATTTGCCCAAAGCTATCGTAGGAGTGCTAATAGTTGGGAGCGCCTGGAGAGATCGGGCATACGTCGTCATTTCACTCAAGAGCTGAGCAGTCAAATCGCACATGATGGTCTTGATTGTCGTAGTTTTTGAACTTTGCCGGCTGGGGACAGCAATTATTCCATCTGGTAAAGCTGCAGTAGCCTTGACGTGTTCGAATATAAGGACTTGATGCACCAATGCTCGCGGATAAGCGATCCTGATGCTAGCCAGACCCTCCAAAAGCATCTGATGGCGGGTCTCGGTATCTTCATGGCCACTTCTATTAACAGGTCTCTTCCCATTTGGAGCTTCAATTTCTTCGATTTCAACGCAACAGCTTGATCCGTCTGCTACCCCAATGATGACCAGCGGTTCTCTGTAAAGCTCGAAAGGGTATAGTACAGAGTAGGACGATAGAGGAGCAGAAGTTGCCAGGTCGTAAAGCACCGAACCAGCTGGGAAGGCCAAGGGTGAGAACATTGCTACGTAGGCAGGGAGGTCAGCATATTTAGAAATCAACGTCGTCAGAAAGGAGTTCCTTTACTTCTGTGAGGTCTGCCATCGGGGCTAACGTCGCCCAAGCGAACGACATTCTCTTTGGTGAGCCTGTCGACAAAGCTGAGAAATCTGCTGGATATTATGGCCCCACAAGGTAGGAGCAGTACCTTGACCCGCGCAGGCGCGATGACTGAAAGAGGGTCAAGGCCCATGTTGGCATCGGGAAGGACGCGTGACCGATGCTAATACCCTTCGTAACAAAGGCGCGGGATACAGGCTTGCGACAGCCATGACCGTTGAGGAATTCTCATGCAGCGAGTTGGCTGATTCCTTATCCCAGTGGTCAGAGTGTTGGAATTGGAAAGACAGCAACGTGTGACCGAGTGGTCAGGTCAATTGCCTCCGAGGACGCAAAGACAACCGAGCACCTGACCACGTAACAATGATACTGGACCAATGATCAAAGATTTGGAGGAGACAGATCCTACGTGATACATTTGAACTGCAGACTGCCATGAGCCGATTGATAGGCAGAATCCGCTCGCAGCTATCGAAGACCTAGAGCCATCAACAGAACGAACAATTCGTCAAAGTCCTCGTCCTTTGAAGCTAGCTCTGGAATTAAGAGTGCCAAGAATCTGACTAACGCCGCGACTCTCATTGTCGAGGATTATCACGTCTACGGAAGCCAGGCTATTGCTACCGCTTTCTTGTACTGTGTTCTTGTATCGCTTTTTTCAGCATTCACGTGTTGCATTTGTAGGGCGTTACGCGTGCTTTGGGTAAGGTGTTGTGCATTTCCCTTCTCGCACACGAACCAAACGACGTGCTTCACACTTACTTGTTGTCGCCCCATTCGCCACATACTCAAGTATCCTCAAGATACCTTCCTACAGATCGAGATAATTGTCGAGGCTTCAATACTCAGCACACTCGACTGGAAACGCAGCCAGGCTGGCCGCCATGGGCCCATACCTCGATTACGATGCTCTTAGGGCGCAGGCAATGGGCAGCGGCAATGACGAAGCAGTCACGGTCAATACTCGAGCTCTTATAGATAAGGTGCTGGCTAGGTATTCGGGCGAATGGACAACGCTTCGTGAGCTTTTGCAGAATGCCGCCGATGCAGCTGCGAAGAAAGTCATTGTCAGGCTGCAAACCCTCCCTTCCGCTTCGGTACCTGTTCCTCAAACCACGGACTCCTCAACAAGGCTCAGACACGTCGTTCTCCATCATACGCTGAAATCTACTATCGTCGAGAACGATGGCATACCATTCAAGGGTACAGACTGGTCACGGTTGAAGAAGATAGCCGAGGGCAACCCTGACGAAACAAAGATAGGGGCCTTTGGCGTGGGCTTTTACAGCGTTTTCGCAGAGTGCGAAGAGCCGTTTGTGTCGTCAGGGAACGAATCTCTTGCTTTTTACTGGAAAGGTGATGCTCTGTTCACTAAGAAGCTACAACTAGCGGCCGCTCAAACCAGCAATACCACATTCGTACTGCCAACGCGTAATACTACGTCACCTGTTCCTCAATTACTCTCGCTTTGTCAGTTCCTGGCAGGCAGTCTGACGTTCGTCGGACTTGAATGTATCGAGCTGTGGCTGGACGAATGGAAGATTTTGAGGCTTAACAAGGTCAAAGCACCAAGCGCATACCTCGAGATGCCAAAAGAGGTGGTCAGAAAGACGCACGATGGCTTGATGGAGTTGTCTTCTGTAAGCAGGGAAGCGGCGCAAATTCACGCGCAGTGGTTAAAGGCCGTTGCCTGGAATCGTATTATGTCAAGCGACATCGCCAGCACAGAATCTCAAATAAAAGGGACACATGCAACGCCCTCGCTGCGGACATTCTTTTCCCGACTTTCGTCGAAAAACGCGGCCGCAGAAAGAGCTGTAGAACAGGAGCGGGCTCTGCAAGCAGCTATATCGGAGGATCTCATGGGCGAGTCGCACGCCACAATCTTCCTCCACGTGAGCTTAGCAACCGTCCGAACCCATGTCAGTCAAAATTTCAGCGTGGAGCTTGAAAGAGCCACCAAGAAGCCTCCCCCTAGATTTACGACGGTTTCTCTCTTGACCGCGTCCTATGACGAGCATGTTGCACCCGCCTCAACAGCGTCTAGTCAAGGACATGACAGCACGAGCATTTTCAGTTCTGTCATACCGAGCAAAGGAAGGATATTCATCGGGTTTCCCACAAATCAAAGTTAGTACCATGAGAATTCACGATGTTATAATTATTCATGCTGATTATTTATAGCTACCGGTCTACAAGCCCACATATCAACACCCTCTGTCATACCTACTGTCGAGCGCGAGTCGATCGATCTCAACAATCGCTTCATACGAACCTGGAATGTTGAGCTACTCAGAGTAGCTGGAATATTAGCTCGTCTCTCATGGAATGCTGAGATGGCTGAACTGAGGGCGAAGCTGTTGCGAGCCGCAGAGCCCGCGAGTGGCAGTGGTGTTGATTTCGCCCAAGTCCATGCAGCTCTCCCCGAAGCGATATTTCTCCAGTAAGTTTCGATCGAGAAGCATAGAGAACTTCAGCTGACTTTGGTCTGCTACAGCAACACATTTACCTGGCGTGAATCCACCCCTGCTTCGGAGGTCGGCAATTTGGTCGAAGAAGCTTTCTGGACCTGTAATAGGAACATGTCCATTCATGTGCTCTCCAGTCGTGGAGTACTGCCCAGCTCCAACGTGCGAATCCTAACCGAGGAGCTGGGCTTCGTCGAAGGGATTGCAACACTTCCTGAGCCTCTTGTAGACACAGGCCTCGTGAAGCGACTTAGAGAATACGGCGTTATCACGGAAATCACTATCTCTGACATCAAATCAGAGCTCGAAAGCCGACCCTTGGATGCTAGCCAGCTTCGACGCTTTTTGGTTTGGGTTGGCCGTAAAGCTCGGACAGGTGAGATCGATGGGACAACCGTAAGATTTCTACTCAAGGTAGCCGTCGTAAATGACACCGAGGCCGGAAGAAATATGATCATTGAGCTTGGCCAGGTAATGAATTTCTTGAACCCGTCACGAATCCCAGCTGAGATGCCTGTGCCACCTACCACGATGCCATTCAAATTTACGAAAGCCATGTCAAAAGCCGACCTCGACGCCATTGGATGGGAAGACCTTCATATCGTGCCTTGGCTGAAATGGCTTGTCGACAATGCTGGTGGACAAGGTGATCTATCGCCAGACCAAAACCTTACACAATCGCCGTTATTCGCAAGCCAAGTCTTACCTGTGCTCTCGAAACAGTGGGAGGGTCTCAGCGAATCTTCGAAGGCCACTGTTGTCGAGCTCATGTCAGCAAGGACAACGATGCCAACGAGATTGGGTATGAGAAAGCCTGCAGAGTCTTACTTCTCTTCTGTCAAATTGTTCGAAGATTTGCCGGTCATTGTCGGAGTACACTCGGTCAAAGATAAAATGCTTGCAGCTTTCGGCGTGCGCAAGACCATCGAGATCGGTGTTGTTTTTGATAGACTGATGGCTCCTCCAGCTTATTCCGAAAACAATGTACAGGATGCACAATCCGCCAGATGGAGTCACGTCGATCTTGTGAAATACTTGACTTCAATCCGGCAGGATATCCCGGCCAGCGACATCAAGCGCCTAAAGTCAACTCCTATTTGTACGGCCGAAGCGCGCGATGGGAGCAAGACGTCAACGGATCGCTACCTGGTTTCCAGCTTGTACGAGCCCGACGATGCTCTGCGTCACCTTGAGCTTCCAATTCTCTATTGGCCAGGAGTGTATCGGTCTTCCAGCGCTGAAGGAACATTCCTGACCTTTCTCGGTCTCAAGTCAGCACCCATGTACCCGGACCTCGTTGAGATCATGGCTGCATCTAGCGCTTCTGGCAATAAGGCGCTCCGCGATCGAGCATTTTTGTATTTAATCAACCAGTATCAGATCAAAGGCTATGCGAGCTTCGACGCTACGACGATTGATACTCCTTTCCTTCCAGTCCAGGGCTCGGAGAAGAAGTTGCAAATCCCGAGCCAGTGTTTCATGAATGAGCGGAGTGCCCTCTTGGGCTTTGACATTTTGCGTTCGGATTTGCATCTTCACGCTTCGAAGTTTGGCGTTCAGGCTAATCCTCCTATTGCTGAGTGTGTCGAGCGACTAATACAGAACCCTCCTCAAAGCCATCGAAACGCACGAGAAGTATTTTCATACTTCGCAAGTCGTATGACCGAGCTTCAAAGCACCCATGTTGGGAAACTTGGGGAAGCCAGAATAGTGCCAACCCAAGCCAAATCACCATCGAAATCAGAGAAGACGGATTCATCAAATAGTTTGCGTCATGTTGCGCCTACCATGTGCTTCCTTGGCGACGATATCAAGTACGGCGATATCTTTGATTACGTTGACTTTTCTCAAGATGCGAATGTCTTCCTCCTAAAGTGTGGAGCGAAGCACGAACCGAATACGCAAGAGCTAGCGGCTAAAGTCGTTAGCGAGCCTACGAGAGTGTACACGGCGTTGGAGACAACGAAATATCTGGACATGCTTCGAAATCTGGCTGACTCGTGGGATACGCTGAAGAAGGATAAGAAGCTGATGAGGGACATGAGGAGTGCATCTTTCCTGCTTGGTTACCGAGAGCTGGTCTCTATGAACAACAAGTTCGAAGCAAACGATGACGACGGCGAAGAAGAGGAGCCAACTGTTCGCACCGCCGAGCTCGCCAATGCCAGCCAAATTACGGTAATTAACGACTTGATCACTTATGGTCAATTCAGAGAGCACCTTCTGGCTGCGCCCATGGAGGAACTCCTTGAAGAATTTTACATGAAATTGGGTTCTAGCGAGCTTGGAGATATATTGGAGAAAAAGCAAAGTATAGGCAGCCACCTAGGTGAACAGGGCTCGGCATTAAAACTTCACAAGCTCGTCGTCGAGCGGACAAGATTATTCCTGCATGATACCCCGAAGGACCTGATAAGTCACGACGCGAAATGGATCGAGAAGAATCTTTCTGTCATTGTTGTCCGATCGATCTCGCTACGGAAATCCCTCCGAGGTACCACATTGAGTCATAGTCAGGCGAAGAACGCAGTGGTGTCTTATGATCGCAAGACCGGATTTGTACTATACGTTATTCCGGCTTACGACTTTTTCGAGATTGCGCAAGGTCTGCAAGATCTTATTCTGAAGAGGCCCAAAGTTCAACAGATGATGATCCTCGAGATGTTACTCGAGACGGAACTCGTTAAACTCCGAGCGCGAGGCTACAATGTCGAGCGCATTCTACGCCAAAAACAGAATGATGCTAGAATGGCTGAAGAGCAGCGTAAGAAGCAGCTTGGGAAAGAGCAACAGGAGTTGAAGGAGCGTGAGACGGCTTGGAGAGAAGCGGAGGCTAAATTGACTCAAGGAAGTGAGCAGACTTCAATGCCTGGGATTTTCCCCAACACACCAGATCGCAAGTCTACTGATCGAGAATCACAAACGCCGACACCAGATGAGCACCCGCCACCTCTACCACACCGAGGATTCTTCGCCCAAATCGGTAGAAGGCTGGGCATCGATGACCGTCCACGCTCTTCCTCCCAGACGACTCTCCCTAACCGAGGCACAACAAATGCGATAGAGGATGCACCACCACCACCGCCTTACTCGCAGGGGGAGGTGGAGGTGCAAGAAGTACCTTCCGCCCCACAACCTGAAGCAGTGACAGCACCTCACTGTCTCCAACAGAACCTCCTCTCCGCCATATCTGCCTCCCGACCTTACAACTCCAACACTCTTTCTGCCCCTCCTTCCATCACAGACGTCAAGGAAACTCATTCCTACTGCGATTCCAAGCCTGCACACAATATTACCTGTGTTGCGGAAGTGAGCACATCGCCTCGAGTGCGTATCTTCTTATCCAACGACCTGCTTGCACCTCCCTATAGTGTGACACCCCAAAAATTCCTAGCTGCAAATGTCGGCGCGGTCAGTGCCTTTGCTTCCCTACTCCTCGAGTGCGCAGATATCTACAGATTGGCAAGAAGTAGCGTACACGTTTTCCATGATGCGACTGGGAGTACTATCGCGTTCAATCAGAACAAGGCGCTGTTTTTCAACTACCGATATTTTGAAAGCCTGCATCTAGAAGCTGTGCAGCGCAAAGAGAAGGCCGAGGCATTAGTGTATTGGTCGGTGGTGATGGCTCATGAGCTTGCGTAAGTTATTGTCTCGCCCCCTTGACAGACTTTCCCTTTCGCTGCCAGAGCTGGCTTTTCGAACAATGATCAGCGGAGTCATGCTAACGATGCACGATGTGACAGCCACAATATCATGGCAGACCACTCCGCGATTCACAGCTACTACACCGAAGCACTCGTCATTCAATATTTCCCCTCTCTCGCGAAATGTGTCGCTGCTACCACCACCTCCTCCTCCACTTCAGCAGCGCTATCTAGCACGCCACTCGAATCTCTACGAGAGCGAACAGGGGCGGCAGCGGCCTCGGGCAATCTGGTAGACGTGGATTGAGGCCAGCGTAATAAATGAACCGGTAGCAGAGACGAGATTGCTGTGGGAGGTGATATGACGCTATATAAACTATTACAAATTGAAGAGCAATGAGGCGTAAGCAGAGGCATGGAAGGCGCACGGTTTAAAGATACCCACCACCAGCATAGCAGGACTAGAACCGCACATTTGCGATACAGCGAGACATTCAATACAAACATTTACGAAGAATCCCGGGTTTTGGCTGCATGTCAACTTCTCAACGGGCAGTGATGGGAGTGAGAGACCACGAGGTTGAAGAGATCAGGAAGGGGAGGTTCTTTCTACAAAACCTAATGGAGAGACGACCAATCAAGCAAGCTTTCCCCTGCAATAATGCCTGCCATGGCTCCCTCCCTTTTCAATCTCCAAGCCATGCTGTAACATGTCAGTCAAAGCCCAAGTACCCTATCCCACTATCCATGGAAACAGAACTCTACAAAGATCCATCCAGCCTCAAACTCTCGAGGCGTTATTGATAACTACGTCCGCAACATCACCCCTGACTGCTGCAATTCCGTTTCCAAGAAGCTTGTTCGCTCCAATGACTCCCGGGTATAACAAACACGCTCGTTCTCAAGGAAATGGTGCTGCCGAATGGAGGTGCTACGTAGTGTGATGTTATGATGATGGTGGTGCTTGCGTCAAGCGAGCAAGGGAAGATAATCTTCCTGATTATTATAAGGGGAGGGCAAAAGGCCGACCTGGCTTTCGGAGTTCGTTTTCGAGATGGATTAGAGAGATGGCGTATTTAGATCTAGATAATTCTTCCTTTGCTCTTTCGGACTATAGATAACGCCGCGAGACCAGGGACACTTTGCGATCTTCTTTCCTCTTGAATCTAGGTCCTGCTTCTAACAATCAAGCTCCAGATGACATCTTTCACCATGTCTCCGTGCCCGTCCCTCAGCTCCCTCGCTAAAAAAAAGGCCAGGACGCATGTCAAAAAGCCATCACACCCTTCCCTTCAACCACCCATAGCCCCTCCCCACAGCCGGCCTGAAATCAACCCCCGCCTCCGGAAAAGTATCAAAAAGATGCCTCGCCCCCTCCACAACCTCAATACCCGCCTCCACGCCCCTCTCCCTCAGCGCCTCGACCGTGCGCGCCCTCTGCTGCTAGGGGATCAGGTCGTCGGGGCGGCCGTGGATCAGGAAGGTCGGGGTGCGGTAGGCGCCGGTTAGGATATGGGCGTAGGGCGAGATGGACGCTATTTGAGTTTTGGTGGGGGGCGGGGAAGGCGAGGGCCCGTGGAGGAGGAAAGGGACGGTTTGGGCGTGCCAGTTCATGTGGAGGACGAAGCGCCGGCGGGGGTCGGCGAGGGTCATGAGCATGCCGGGGTGGTTGGTGTTGGTGGGAGGGTAGTAGGTTGCAAGCTGAGGTGGTTAGCGGGCGGGGGTTGAGGAATTCATGGGGGCAGGTGGAGGGGGATGAGGAGGGATGGGCATGAGGGAGCTTGCTTACCGGTTCTTTTTGGATGCCTTCGCTGAGATCATAGGGTTCGTTGGGCGACGAAACGGAGACTTCTGGGTAGATGAGGGTTTTCCACCCTTAGTAGAGCGAGTCAGTGGGAGGAAACCGGCTATCAAGAGGGTTAATGAGAACGTCTTACAGTCGTCCTCGTAATCTGTAGGGCAATAAAGTGCCAAGATAGCTTCCGGGGGTTTCAACCCCCGTTGGGGTGCGGCATAGGCAAGCGTCATGGCCAAATGTCCGCCTGTGGACCAGCCCACCGCAACGACCTTTTCGCTGTTGGCCTGGAGGCCCGGTGCAATCTCCGAGGCCAGGGAAGGTAGCTGGAAGCGAGCCCACCGGAGCGCTTCGCAGACGTCGTTCGTGGGGCCATCAAGGATGTTGAGCTTCGGACAGAAGCGATAATCGCAGCTGACCGGAAGAAAGCCGTCATCGATCAAGAGCTTGATCTGTTTTAGGTTGACTTCTTTGCGAGTAAACATAACATGGTCACCACCATGCACAAGCAATGCTTCGAAGCATTAGCAAGTGCTGTGTATAAACCAAGATCACTTACCTATGGGTCTCTTCTCATTTGGCGTTATGTTGAAGGGGACATAAACATCAGCGTATGGCGTCGTCTTTCCAGCCTGTTGGTACATCACCGTCTCGAGCTTAGGCTTCCGCGACAACTTCTTGGGCGCGAACGACGCCTTTGCTGGTTTTTTAGGAAAGCCAGAGATAATTCGGAGCGTACGAGCTTCCTCCGAACTACCATCAGTCCACGTGACGTATTCAAAGTCTGCGGCTCGCAAGCTGCGGTCGCAGAAGCTCTCGCTTGCTGGAACATGCTTACGACCGTCTTGATAGAGCCACCAGCCTTCTAAAAGACCAAAAACCATATCAAACCAGAAGATGTTCTTGGTGAATCCCACCAATGAGACAAACCCGTCAGGCCGAAGCATTCTATGAATGTTGGCTGTCGAAGCTTGCAGATTTCGAGTCGTGTGAATGCATTTGGTCGATATGATAGTGTGAAGCCTATGCAAGAACTCGCTAGGAGGCTCTTTTTCAATCTCAAGGACCCTATGTTATGCAGGTCTGCCCAGCAAATTTTTCTTCGCAGCTGCAACTAGAGAGCCAGAGATGTCGGTGAAAATATAAGTAAATGAGATACCCTGCCTGCAAAGAAAGTCGACGATGTGCTTTGCTGTGCCTCCCGTCCCACCCCCTAGCTCTAGAATGTGATATGTACCTTGACCTCTGTCGGAGGTGAAGGCTTTCTATAGGAAACTAGCGAGTAATTTGGTGGTGGCCTTATACATCGGTCCATTAGCATAGACATCTTCTAACAATTGTTGATCCTCTTTGCGTCGAAATAGTAGGTGAAGGGGATCAACAACGCCCGTGAGACATTGAGCTAGCTTAGAACCAGTGATATTGAGCAGCTTATGCTCGGATGCATGGTGAGGAAAGGCTCGAAGTATCTCCTGAAACAATATCGCGGAGGGCGTCTCGTCCACGGGTTTGTCGGACCGGATCCAATCCTTACCGTCGAAGTTGACAAGCGAAGCGTCCTTTAGGATCTCATGCAATTGGTCCCAAAGAAGATTATGCTTCGGATCGAAATGTACCTGCGGCAATCTTTGTCCAGAAGTCAATGAGGCAAGACGGCATCCTAGTGTTGCAAACGCCTCCACGGTATAGGCCAGGACAAGCCGTGCCTGTGTGGGATATACTGTTTTCCAAAAGTCGGCGAATCCCGTCTCCTTCGTAAAAACATCGCAATCGAACCTGATATTTTCGAACGCTTGCTGAGCACGACCCATCGGAGCAGGTCCTTCCTCTACTTGGGTTGGCGGATCATTTGTAGAGATCTCAATCCCCGGTGCTGGCCCGGGCATCGTAGACGCGACCTTGGCCTTCGCCAAGGGCATAAGTGGCTGGCAGTGTGAGGTAACCATGTCAAGCAAGTCACCATATGTCAAGTCACCATCGAGTAAGCCCATGTCAATGGAAGCACCGAAGTCTTTTCTAATGCAATTCGCCAGCTCAATGCAAAGCAAGGAATCCAGGCCTTCGTCGGCGAGATTTGTCTCTCGATCTATTGATCTGTTTGATTCTAAATGGCTGGCGACAAGCTTAGCAAGGTCAGAATGGAAATTACCTCACAGAACAGTCAAGTTTTCGACAGAGGTGGCAGATGAAGCAGGACGTGCGTTAACGGATTCTTCCCCACTGTCAGAGCAAGGGTCGCACGTCGACCCATTTCCGATGCCGCCGCAACCTCTAGCAAGAAGATAGGTCCGTAGTGACTTGATGTCTAGTAATGTTGCAAAGTCTGCAGCTGAAATCTCAAGTTCAAAATGTTCGCAAACCTCGCTCATGACCTCGGTGATCATCAGAGAGTCATCGCCAAGCTCCTCAAGGGTCGAGTCCTCCTTGAAGTGTGATTCGGAGGATGCAAGTAGCTATGATCGTATTGTCCAGGGCCACGAGGAAAACGGCCAAACATAGGCCACCCATGATACTGGTGAGCTTGAGCCCAGAGGGATAATTTTCCTGAGCCGAAACAGGTGGCATATCCATTTCCTTGTTCCTAGTGGCCATCTCGTGGGATTCATCGACATCGTGTTCATCGTGGGGCGAGGCTGGCGAGCTCGAGTGACTGCTCAGGGCGAATGTGCTTATGTGGATAGAATGTCGTCGATTGTTGCCAAACTGGGTCTCGTGTTGCTGTGATATCAAGAACCTGAACGGATGTGATCGGCTGATGGAAGTAGACCGAATTCTAAAACCTTAGGGGTGAGTAAAAAGCGCCCTAGACTAAGAGGAGTCTGGCCAGGATGACAGACAACAGCGGAGGAGGGCTGACAGTGAGGCTGAGGCTGGTGCGAGAAAGTGGAAGCACACTGGCACGAGCGTGAGTGGCAGTCGCAGCAATGTGTTCATGTTGTGGTGGACTGATCTCAGCCGGGGCGTCTAGCGTCTTCGCGCTATCTGACCTTGCTTGGCGCTAATTTCTGACAGTTGCAGCAGGCTAAGGCAAGGTCAGAATCGGGATTTCGGGAGCGCCCTATCTTCCAATGGATCCGCTAGGCCTCGTCGTCTTGAATTCCTAATCCCTGCCCTATCACTGCTCCGAGCCCGTTTTCTACTCCCCTCCTTCCTGCAAGCTTCTTGTAAACACACGCGTTTCGAGGACGTCCAGGGCATATCTTTGGCACAACATCTCTCCCGATTTGCCCTTGACTTCTCCTGCATCTGTTTACCGGCAAGTTCACTTTGGCTCCTGCTCGTCATCATCCAAAAGCGAGTGGAAATATGGCTTCGTCTTTCAGCCAGGCCTTTCCTCCAGCGCCAACGTTCACAGAAAAGAATGCCGGTGACTTACGGGGCAAGGTAAAGTCCGCCTGTAGTGTCTTTGAGGAAGCACCTTTTGAAAGCCCCCCAGGTTTTCTTTGTCACCGGAGCAGCATCTGGCGTAGGATATGAACTCGCCAAGCTGCTGTATAGACTGAATGGCAGTGTCTACATCGCCGCCCGCTCGTCGGAGAAGGTGGATCGCGCCATCAAGAGTATCAAACGCGATGTGATTGCCAGCAAAGGCCGTCTGAATCCCTTGCTCCTTGACCTGGCCGACTTTCCAACGATCAAGAAAGCGGCCAGCGAGTTCCTTCAAACAGAGGATCGCTTAGATGTCTTGGTTCACAACGCGGGTTTGATGACGCCACCGCCAGGTAGCAAAGGCAAGCTAGTAAGCTCCTTATACTATTCTTGACGCTCTGGCTGCTCACATCTGACCCCAAACAGGGCCACGATCTCGAGATGGCTACCAACTGCCTGGGTCCGTTCCTTTTGAATCAGCTTTTGGAGCCAATCCTGGCCCGCACGGCGTTGGCGGAACAGACCCCGGACCATGTGCGTGTTGTCTGGGTTGCATCGATGATCACAGCCTCGGTACCAGATGGAGGTATACAGTTCGACAAGAGCGGGAGTCCCAAGGTGTTGAAGAACGCGATGCAGAATTACATGCAGACCAAGGTCGGTAATGTGTTCCTTGCTTCGGAGGCTGCGAAGCGATTGCGTAAAGATGGTATCATCAGCATGGTAGGTTTCCGCCCTCTCGAGTCCCCGTACGTGCTATGGCAGTCCCTAACATCAAGACAGAGCGTGAATCCTGGCCTGATGAAGACGGAGCTGCAGCGTCACAGCCCCAAAATCCAGAGCGTCATTATGGTATGTCTTCCGCATCCCACTTGACACCATAAAGTACTTTACGTTGCGTCAAGCATTTCTTTAGAGTGCGGGTCCATCCGTTCTGCACTAAGCCGTAGTGGCCGCCTCTGCCTAACTCAAACCGTTCTTAGGGTATCCTTTTCAAGCCTCCCCTTTACGGCGCCTACAGTGAGTTCTTCACTGCTCTGTCTCCAAAGATTACGTCCAAGCACAATGGCGGTTTTGTCGTTCCTTGGGGCCGCTTCGGCGACATACCCGACCACATCAAGAAAGGATTGAAGCCGGAAGCAGGGGGCGGTTCGGGCTTGGCGGAGAAATTTTGGAGTTGGTGCGAGAGAGAAACGGAGGCATATCGGTGAGATTGCGATAAAGGATCTTCCGAAATGCAGTGTTGCCCGCTCAGAAGGACGTGGGACATTCTCCACGCAGGGTCGCGAGTGGCGACATGGCCCGAATAGCTTACCTAACCATGCATTATTGTTATGCAAGTCAGTCTATCCTAATTGGATTCCTGTGACTTGCCTCAGTATTCAGACCATATAGAAAGATTATTGTAGCAATGCGACGCATGCGACGCTCGATTTAATGCGTCGCGACATTAAGCGTCGCATCATTAAGTGTCGCATCTTTCTATGCGTCGCGACATAAATGTCGCGTTATTAAGTGTCGCACTCGTACAATAATCTTTCTATAGGGTTTGAGGGCGGCATCTCAAAAACCTGTTATTCTTGAAAAATGAATTTCAACGTTATGTTCGCCATGTAATAGAGTCTTAATTACTACATTTTACATTAATTAGACTACGTTCGTCGCTAGATATTAATAAGTTTTAATTATCTATAATCAAGATAAATACTAATAGTGTGTTGTACACGTGTGCTAGCATCAAAGCAAAAAAGTTTTTTTCATTTTTTAATTTTGACAGGTTTTCGAGGTTTCGCCCTCAGACCTTATGCGAAAAAAAAAGTTCTGCCACCTTACTGTATGCAGTTAGCATCTTGCCAGATTTAGCAGTTGCACGTGATACGGTACATCATGTAGTCATGCGAAATAATAAGTAAGCATAAGGTCTGACTACTGAGGCAATCCTGTGACGTGAGGTGCCGGGCATGCATCGTAGTCGCCGTTCGAACGCACATCACGCGGATATGTCCTGCGTCTCTTCTGCTCTGGCGTTCTTCAGTCAACTTGTAGTACGATCTCCTCATCCTCACTTTGTCTTCCCTGCCCTGTGTGATGCCTGCGGACGCTCTCTCTTCTCTGTGCTCCCAGGATCGACACGCTATCGTCTACCTTGCCCAGTTCGTGCATCGAGTCCGTTTGCGTCGCGGAATCGTATCGCAGCGCTACAAGGTTGGATCATAGAGTCGTATGTCTTCAGCCTAATACTATTGCTACCATATTATCTATGAACCGCACCGTGATTGGTAATCCGTCTAGAAACGTCCTGACACTCTAATGCTGACCTGAAATATTCACCTTGACAGCGTCTTTCGACTCATAGAGCAGATTGAGGATCTTGGTGACCATCTGTGGCTGTACATCCTCAACAGTCAGGGTGCTTTTGTGTCCGCCTTGGCTCATCTCTACACCCGTTGCCGCATTTTCACCCTTGGGTGCCGGCGAAAAGAAGTTGGTCGTACCCCACGGGCTATCCGGACCGAGTGCTCGATCGTCCAATGGCAAAGCACCGCCGTTTGGCTCCAGGTAGGTACAAATCGACGGTAATACTCCGGCGCCAAAGTCATGATTGGTATGCAAGCTTGTGGTCAAGTCGCTTTCTGCGAGAGAAAATGGTGCTGCGGCATTGGAGTCAACGTCGTGCGAGAGTATGAACGAGCCCAGTGTTGTGAGGACTGATGCCGTGTGCGAGGCGATATTGGAGCGTGGCGTGGCAGTCGAGAAAGCCGCATGGGAGAGCATATCCGAGCCCCCATCGGGCAGTTCCTCGTCTGACATGCTAGACGCGGATTGGAAGTGTCCCATATCGGCATCTGCGTGTGATGGAGAGGCTACGGTACTTGCTCCAGTGCTGACTTGCGATGCAGGGAAGCCGACAGCTTGAAGGCTTCTTCTCTCCAAAATAACGAACCTGGATTGCAGGACCTGATGTGAGCCCTGGTCAACGACATACACATGGCATCGGCTCACCGGTTTTTCAGCTCAGTGGCTGATCGGACAGAAACTCCTTTTCGCCTATGGACTTCCAGACCCGTCCGCTAGAGGCTACGACGGCAACTAGCCGAGCATCATCTTCGGGCGTCCGTTCGCTGTGACCGAGATTAATGGTGCCACCGCTTTGCACATTCTAGGACGAGATGATACTTATTGTCCATCCCGGACTCGTCTGTGGTGAAGGGTTGTACTTACGGTCGGCATTTCGTGTCCCTACGTTCTGGGCGACATGGGTTCAGCTAGGTGCGCCATTACATCCTGCACTTGGTATTTCCAAATGCCAGGTGCGCAAGCTTACCATATCCGACCGTTTTGACAGCCTGCTTCAATCTGTCGTCGTCGGCCTTGCACCACACGCCTTTCTTTATATGTCCGGGGATCTTGCTCCATCTCTTGCGGCAGTCCTTGTTTGTTCGACCTGGGAGCTTCGCTGCGATGTGGTTCCGATCACTGAGGCTTCCTTGATTCAATAGAAAGACTCAGTCGTTACTTGCAGATTCTTTCGTAAGGCTAGTGTCCTGACTAAAGACTTACGCTGGAACTCTGCTTCCTGCCGCAATACCGAGTCTTCTTCTTCTGTCCACCATCGACGAATTCGAGAGGTACAGCTCATCTGATCTACGTATACGGGCCATTTTCGATTAATGATTCGATAGATGGCTCGAGATGATCGACCACTACGCAGAGAAGAGATACTTCACGTGGAACAGGCGAATCAATTGAATGTTTTCAAAGTCGCAATCCTACCACTACACATGGCAGCCCTCAACGTACCAAATCAACGCACTACCCTGGCAGTGCAACAATTCCAGAGACCTTCTCTTGCTTGCCTTCTTCCAACGCACCAGCTCTTTCCCGTGAAACTATACAGATTTGGGATCTCCGCCGCGTCTCCCACGGACACTATGTTCGGTCCAAAGCGTACCAGTCTTCCATACCTTCGGTGCAGAGCGATATGGAAGTCATGAGGAAGTCATGCGCGCGGTTCGACAGTACCCAGGACACACGAGGGAGATTTGAGATCGCGGCCAGCGAAGGCCCTGGGACGCGACAGAGACGAAGATAGGAACGCAATGACCAGAGGCAGAGGATCAGGACGCCCATAGCAAAAGAGGGACCGATGCTCGAAGGCAGCGCATCAAGCACGCTGGACAGTGCCATCGCTACGGCCATCTCCTTTCTCGCTCAGTCATATTGCAAGAACCGTGTGTGTGAGCAGTGCCTATCCCACAACGATTGAGCCAAGGATCGGCGCGCTGAAAGATCTCTGGACTTATCACCCAATGGGTCTGGCTGGTGCTACTTTGGCTGGTTCCTAAACTCGGATCCCGCTGTCCGACGCGGACCCGAGTTGCATCTTCCATCTGCCCGGCAAGTAAACGAAAAGATATAAGTCCGTCAAGCCAGTGGATAGAAAAGAGAGCCCCTGCTTTGTTCAAGGTAGTGGTAGTAGGAAGAAGCAATACCTAGTACGGCATAACAAAGCAGACGATTCAAGTATAAAGAAAGCAGACATAATAATACCACTGTAACAAGCAAGTCATTGCAGCGTACTACACAGAGAACGAGGTGCAGCCAATGATGAAAGCCAGCTAATGAAACAGAGAACGCGATGTTCCGATATGGTTACTTGTCCTTCAAGGTCAAAAAGCGAAGTGGTGAAATGCGGCACTTTCGTAATAATTTGGTAGCCGTAATCCGCTCTCCCTTTAATATTTATATTTAGACAATACTCTAGCATACGCCAACGAATCCTCATGGCCCCTAATGATTCATTCATTGAGCCCCTTTGATGCTCGATGTAAACATCGATCACAAACCTCTTTTGACAATTGGGTATGCATCCTTCAGACAATCGACGCCAGGAAAACTGCGAACGTAGGCAGATCCCACATGGCTATCTCTTCCTTCGAGCCTGACTTGGTGGGAGGCTCCAGGTCAACCAGAAAAACCACATTAATGAACGTTGGAGCAGAGATAATGGGGTTGATCCAGAAGATGCTGACCGAGGTTTTTTTGTCTCATATTTGAGTAACAAGTATCTGTAGTGCCTTACCATAGCCAAGTCGTACGCCATATAATGCTTCAATGAGCGGTTCGCAAACAAAGGCCACACTAGATACAGCTCCAACTAGTCCATTCGTCAGTGCAATTGCTGAGCATGGCACTGAATTTGATAGAATAGTAAGCACTCGAAACAAGATCCCACCAGCACCTAGCACTGCAATTGCACGCCCACTGAAGCAAGTCATTGGCTTGTACTTCGCGGTAGAAAGCATGAAAGATTGACGTGACCATTGACAAGACGAACGTTGATGAATTTAGTGCAGTAGCATAGATGATAGAGCCAAGCTCAAGTATGGCAAGCGCAGCGAGATGTTTCATCGAAGAGATTGATTGAGTATAGTTCCAGAAAGGAGCTGAAAAGAGCAGTTCTACAGCAAGTAGCCGTGAGCTCTGTCGGGGAAAGATAAGATTGGTTCTTTGTTGTCTATCTACCATCAACAGATAGGTCGATTCATATCTGAAGCACACCTGTCAGTCACTGTAGATAAGTAGAGTCGGGAGACCAGAAGAGATGCTTACCAACCGACATCGGCCAGAGCGTTGAAGCCATCGGTTATGGTAGGGACAGCGTGCACAATTTCATTGTACTCAGTCATTGCCATGGATCTTATGAGCGAACATACAGTCGTAACAATGACCTCGTCCTAGTACATGAACTGTAGATACTAGTTCCAAGATCACGTCTAATAGACATCAACCTTCACCGAAGCCATCTGGAAGACTGATAGATACAGAGCAGTGAAACATTTGCTGAATGCCAATTGACCCACATACACAATTTCCCTCCTCTTGTTCGATCTTCTCTGCTCCGCTGCTGCCCGTCGCGTCGGGTGCAGTACCCGCCGTTAGATCATCTCCTGACGACATTGGGAATCAGGTTCGTATGCCGTAGGCTACATCGCGTGGAAGGACATCGTAGGTTCAGAACCAGGAATGGAGAATACTGGTTGTGAATGGTTCTTTGAAGGCCGTTTCTCGGCTGATATCGTTTACTTCGTATCAGGCATGTACTCTTTTTGTAAGCGGTGTCTTTGCGGGAGCTACCTTGCGGCTCCGGAGGTTTTTCTGAAGGCTTTCCTACGGGTTTTGGGTTGATGGGCAGGAGTTGCTGGCCAGTTGACTACGTTATCGATTACTTCACCTTGCTTCTTGTAAGCCGCCAGCGCACGTCCTTGGTGGGGCATACCCCAAAAGCTGCATAGAAGTACTTCAAGCTATTTCATCTCCATTTTTGAAACCTTACGATAGCATATCATTCACGTGCTTAACATGTGGATTGTACGCAGCTAAGGAAAAGAGGATTTCGGGGTTAATCAGTCAATCTAACTGGGTCTAGTGCGACTAGGAGAGCGCTTAATTAGAGAGTAGGGCTATCTCAGGGTTTTAGAACATCGTGTGAACCTCTACCTTGAAATTTTCACTCTGCCCAACAGCTCCTCACAGTTCGCAGTAAGAAGTCCCTCCGTCAACGCCCTCATTGGAGGTCGGCTGCGATGTTGGCCTTCCTGAAGCGAGCGAGGAGCTTCTGCTGGGCTTGCGCCGTCGTTCCAGGCTTGGGCGGCCGTCCGCTTGATACACTTCTGGTGCCTACGCACAAGCGTTGCTGACCCCAATGGATCCAGAGGTGGTCGACCATTGTGTAGCAAATGGGCCAAAACAAAAGGGGCGGTATGTCGAGGAGGAGGATAAAGTCGCGGCCGGCAACAAGCGGAGGGAGATCCAGTTCAAAGCTTCCCACGCACTCCTAGTAGCGTTCTTTTTGTGGATATTGTACGTTCATACCAGCAATGAATTAGTGCCTGACTGACGCTTTCCCTAGTTTCCTTCATCTTCTAGGTACATACTTCTTCACCAAAGGCTTCCTCTTGACTAGACTAGTCCTCGATAATAAATCGGACTGTGCATATCCACCAATTGAGCCCAATGTACATAAATCAGGCAATTACTCCGAAGGTTGCTGGCATCCGAAGACTTTCGACAAAGCCGTAATCCTTATAATCGATGCTCTTCGGTACGACTTTACTGTTCCCTATCAGAATGATCCGCACCACTACCACAACAAGTTGCAAGCACTCTACGAGATCGCAGAGCAACAGCCTCATAATGCTTTTCTTCTCCCCTTCATCGCTGATCCACCTACCACTACCCTCCAGAGGCTCAAAGGCTTGACGACTGGTACACTCCCAACCTTCATAGAGTCTGGTTCCAACTTCGCTGGGACTGCGATCGAAGAGGATAATCTGTTGGCACAATTGCGCGCTGCTGGCAAAAATCTAGTCCATCTTGGAGACGATACTTGGAACTCGCTTTTCCCAGGATACTTTGACCCTAATCTGACTCATGCGTACGATTCGTTTAATGTCTGGGACCTATACACTGTGGACACTGGAGTCTCGGAGCATTTGCTTCCTCTGCTAGGACCATCCAACGCAGGCAGGTGGGACGTGATCTTCGGCCATTATCTGGGCGTCGATCACGCTGGCCATAGATATGGGCCTGATCATCCAGCCATGGCCGCCAAATTGAGCCAAATGGATGACGTTCTGCGGCGGGTCATTGACTCTGTTGACGATGCGACACTCTTGGTAGTCTTAGGTGACCATGGTATGGACACCAAAGGAGACCACGGCGGCGAGTCGGATGACGAGGTGGAGGCGGCACTGTGGATGTATTCCAAAAAGGGTGTTTTTGGCCGTGTGAACAACAATGATGTCAAGCCCCCTCAGACAGCGAAAGAACGCCCGGTCGCCCAGATCGATCTTGTTCCAACACTTTCACTTCTGCTCGGGGTACCTATTCCATTCAACAACCTTGGAGCACCTATCGCGGAAGCTTTTGCCACCAGCGATCATCCTCATTGGGAGAATCTTGCAGCTGTTAACGCGCTGAGTGCCGCTCAGATCAACAATTATCAGCGCGAATATGCAGCCGTCAGGGGTTTGGATACTAATGCCTTCGAAAGATCTATGACGCTAGGCGACACTGCTTTCGAGCTATGGCGAAAGGCAAAGCAATCTAGCCGCAATACGGAGAGCTTTGAACTGGCATTTCAAGGATTGAAGGAGTTCCAGAAAGAAATTTTGTCTGTATACAAGAGTCTCTGGGCAAGGTTTGACGTGCACAGCATGCTGGCAGGGATCGTCATCCTAGCACTCGGGGTCGGTATCCTGGGTCACTTTGCCAGATCGGCGGCCAAGGACAAGATAGTCCTAGTTCCAAGTTACTTGAGACAAGTTGGAATCTACAGCACGATCGGTGCAATTCTCGGACTCATAGTGAAGCTTCTTGATCCTACAAGTGTTCCTACAGAAATGATCCTCCTACCTGTCGCGGCTGGAGGTATTCTTGGTTTCATGTGTACACCATTGCAACCGGCGTCAAGAAGCTCTCCGTCACCGTTGCCTAGATCTATATGGGGTTGGCTTTCTGTATTATTTACTGTACTACCAGCCATCGGCTTCGCTTCGAATTCGTTCACTATTTGGGAGGATGAGATCCTGATGTTCTTTCTAGGCACCTTTGCAACCCTTGCTCTGGTTTCCTCCTTTCGCCAAAGTAGCCATCACGATTGTTTTCTTGGAATATTACAGGCATCACTTTTCCTAGTTCTTACACGGGTGGCATCTTTATCTCGGCTTTGCAGGGAAGAGCAAATGCCGTTTTGTAGATCTACATACTACGCTTCGTCGAATTCGTCGACGTCGGCGCCTTGGCAACTTCTCATTCTGGTTTTCATGGCGTTCTTGTTGCCGATGGCTATCAAACATTACTACCAAGGCACGCTATCCTACGAAGGCTCAGCAGTCTTCTGGGTTGGGTTCGCTTTCAGGATGGGTCTTCTCGGATCTGCCATTTATTGGATATTGGATGCGGCAGACGATAATGATTGGACTGGTATGAGTAAGCCGCTCATTAGAACGGTGAAGACCATGTTGGCCCAGCTCGTCCTCGGTCTATCGTTCGCTGCGGGCACAACGACATTCATATGGGCGAAACCTTGCATCAGTATAGAGCTTTCCCCGGGGGCCAACGGGTCTGCGGACAACGTTCCACCTCGAAAATCCAAGACCGTCACGGTCTCCGGCTACGCGAATATGCACGGATCAAGATACTTCCTGCTTGTCACCAATTGGGTCGTCGCTATTGTACTCATGGAGAAACCCATGGGCGGAGGCGCCATCGGAATCCTTACCCTTCAAATACTGGCTTTACTGGAAATCATCGACGCAAACAATCTCTCCCAGAGCGCAATCGCTCCTGTTGTGCTCGGTCTGCTTGGCAATTTTCATTTCTTCAAGACCGGCCACCAAGCAGCACTGGCAAGCATCCAGTGGGAATCGGCCTTCATCCCCTTCAAAACGATCCGCTACCCCTGGTCGCCGCTCCTGATCGTCCTCAACACCTTTGGTGCCCAAATCCTTACTACGATAGCTGTGCCCTTGATCGTCCTCTGGAAGCAATCGCCTAAGAAGCCCCGGTTGCTCGAGGATGTGGCTAAAGCCATGGCGACCTATCTGCTTTATCATGCTGTCATCAATCTGGCGACTACGATGTGGGCTGGCTGGCTACGGAGGCATTTAATGCTATATCGGATTTTCAGTCCGCGATTCATGACAGGAGCCGCGGTTCTCTTGGTGGTAGATGTGATTGGCATAGTGGTGGCTATCGGGGGGATTAGATGCAATGTTGCGAGTGTCGCTGAGGTATTTGGATGGCAGTAATGGGGTGCTGGTTGTACGAATAGCTACTACCCGACTTCGGGCTTGTACGTTACTTCCACAGATTATGTAGGTGCCAATCTGTCTCGTTATTTCATCCTTCAATCTGCTCCTGCGGTCAAGGGCGTCCCCGTCAAAGCGTAAAATCAAAGACCAAATCTTCATGACAGAGCAAGCGGCAATATCCTAAGATGAGGACTTCATAGCTTCTTATCACCACCGAGACATCGACCATGAAAGGTTGTCGCTCCGTTGGGAACAAACAGAACTCAAACCCTCCAAACAACAAGTCCTATCTGTTATCATATTCCTCGAGGACACCTTCTCCCTCCATCCATGACAAGAAGCACCGTTTTTTCAGGACCCTTAATACACACTCAATCGATAATACCATGGGCTCACTCAGACCATCACAGAGAGAATAATCCAAGCACAAGAAGCACACATTAGCGTGCGACCATCTGACTGTTGAACGCCCCCTCCATCCCCCCTTCTCGAAGACACATTTCCTGGGTACTGGCGAACTACAAGAAGGTATATCGAGGAATCCATAAGTCAGCTAGTGTCTGCACACCCTTCTCTACATCATTGGATGGGCGACTGGAGCTCCGGACAAAGCCCAGCAGTTTCCAGAGCGTGATATGTACAGTGCAGGTTTCTGGATGAGGGATCATGGCCAAAGAGTGGGAGGGGGTGTGCGAAGTGATTATTTGTTTGTACTATCATTGTCGAAATTTGTCTTCGAATACTTGCTGGTCTTGCATAAAAGATTCTACACATCTCTTCGGTAGTATCAATTCGAGACTACTTGTACGAGTAGCTTTAGCAGAAGGGCGTGCAATCTACTCCTGTGCGGGGATTCGGAAGTCATATACCGATCGAATTATGTGACTGGTCAAGAACTGTTACATACTTACACAAGTCTTAATGTGGTACTCGTCCTCTTGATGCCGTTTCTTTTCTCTACTCTCTTTCTAAAGAATAGTAAAGGCACGATGTTCTGCTGGCAGCCTGCTGGCAGCGACCGCGTTTCCTACTGTGTATGTGCAAGTATGCTGCAATTTTGGAATAGTGACACTAGATAGAAGCTTGTCCGGCCCACGATCTCTGGAGTTCGTAGAGTGAGAATTTGGGGTACCGAGATCCGACTCAGTTGCAGCACATCAAGGGCTCACAATCGGTCCCGCAAGCTATGCGACATGTTGAATCGACGCCACGTCGAGGATGCAGATCTGGACTCTGGTTCTGCGCGACTGCTACCGGAACACCGCCTGTGCCGTTCACAAGCTCGGGCTGGAGTGTGACGGAATGGATGCCGTAAGCATGAAGGCATTCGCCAATGCGTTCAGCTTGCGCCATGAAGTTCGACAGGGAGGGGTCATTTGTTACGATGTGCGCTGAAGCAATGGCTTTGCTCTGATTGAGACGCCATGCGTGTAATTCATGGATTGAGGCGATTCCAGGAATCTGAGAATTAAGTCAGTGCTGTTTGGGAAAGCATCAGTTCGTCTCCGTACCGACTCTAGGTCGTGCCGAATGTCCTCCAAATTGACACCAAGCGGAAGACTCTGTAATAGAATCGAACCGCTGTTCTTGACTGCCGGCTATATGTTAACAATGCTTCACACAGACCTTGGGTGCATTTACCAAGAGGGACGGCGGAGGCCAGAATCATCAACCCGATACCAGTGCTGACTGCCGGATCTGCATAGAATCTCCCTGGATAGTTTGCGAGCCAGATCACGAGGGCGGAAATCACGACACCGACATTGTTGATCGCATCTCCAATCACGTGGATGAGGACTCCGAGGACTCCGAGGTCGCGGTCCGTTTTCTTCGGCCTGCTGACGCTTGGGTGACGGTGACCAACGTGAGTCCCGGAAATCTGCGAGAAATCAGAAAGGGGCAGAATCAAATAGCCGGACCACGTGATACAATTCTCAGTGCATTCCCATTGCTTTCCTCTTCTGTCGCTTCTGGCTCGTGTTCGTGTTCTGGCACAAGTCAGTGATTTTGCAGCCGAGGGAGGTAATCAAGCACACCGTGTAGGAACGAGGCGCTGATGATGTTTAATGCCAGACCAATGCATCCGACAATGAGAACCATCTTCGGGTTTTCAACTCCTAGAGCAGAAATCTAAGCGGATTTCGACGTCGGGATCTCACGAGACGATCCGAGACATACGTTGCAATGCCACAAATCGCTCGATGGACTGAAGCAGAATACTGACGCCGAGTGCCAAGAGGAAAACGCCATTGAAGAAGGCCCCCAGCAACTGGGAGCGTTGCCAGCCAAACGCAAGGGTGCGAGGGGTCTGAGGCCGCTCTGAAACCTGGAGCAACGCTAATTAGCAATTTGGAAGGCAGTTCAAGAAGGGAAGGCAACCTTGACCGCCACAAGTGCCACTATAAAGCCGATCAAATCGTTCATCTGAATAGAAATGCGTCAATGAAGATTCTGAACCTATGCATGGTAAGGTCTAACGTAGTGGAAGGCGTCGGCGACAAGAGCAAGTGAGCGCGTTCGGAAACCGACTGTTTGTAGACAATTAGATTGTCTTCAAGGATTCCTCACGATCTGAAAGAGGCCCATACTCGAAAGCTCTGCGACAAAGAAGCAGAACGAGATCGCGATGATGATGATCAAGCGTCGAGATCGACTGAGTTTGAGGAACCCCATGTAGAACGACACTGCTTGAGCTTGTTGGAGTCAATCGGCTTCGTCGTTGGTGTCGTAGGAAATTGGGTCGTGGGATATTGGTAGTCTGGTAGCTTGGGCCAAGCCTAAATTTATAGAAGCAAACACTTCAATCGGGCCGCTCCCTCTTGGCGGGTGATGCGGCTCGTGGCTTTGGCGCCAAAGCACGTCAGTGACAGATTGCTCGGCGTTGATTGATTCTCCTCATTCCACCTTCCCTCGTCCTAAACTCCTAAAGTGTGTCACTACCTTATTCGGTAAGGTTGTCACTATAATTACCTCTTGAGCGAACATGTCGTAATCAATACACTGAACACGCTGCGTCCTTCACATGACTGTTCCTGATTCAACGGCTGATCCATATGAGATCCTCATGGCATCGCCATCTCTCGCCCCGTGCTTGGCCTGCAACCCAAAGGCGTTCATCTCGGTACCCAGCCCAGAAGGTGGGCCTTGTTGCGATGGTGAGTCTGCCCGAACCTCAGAATGATCATTACTCTGATTGACTCTGCAATACAGAAACCTGCCTCGACGTTGTAGCACGTCGTGAATGCGCCTTGGAATGCGCTGCACATAAGCCATCAACCTGCTGTGGCGACTCAGGTCATTCAGTCCCTCCGAATGGATACTTTCAGTCTTACTAACGCTTTCAAGAAACGACAACCTCCAGTGCACCCGAGTCCTCTCACCTTCTCACCCAAACTCGTAAGTACGTGTGTGAAGCTTGTAGCAATCATTCCCGTAGCGTACGTGAACGTTACCTCGCCACCCTCATTAAAGTTGGCTGTATCTGCAAAGAGCTTGTTGCGCGCAACCTCGAGCCGTGTTGTAAGGAGGGGCGGCCCGCATCAACTCGAGTTGCCAGGAAGACGAGTTCATTGTCGGCTTCGGTTAAGAAAGTAGATGGTAATACTTCCATGAGAAAAAGAAGCTGTGAAGGCAACGATAGTACAGCATCCTCGAAAAAGGGTGCTTGCTGTGTTTCTAAGAAGACAATAGGCCCTTCTGACTCGAAGGATAATGGCTGCTGTAGTAATGAGCAAGGCCGCAAATCTAGTCGCACAACGGGAAGCATTGGCTACTCCGGTGACAGCAGCGCTGGATTTTACATTGTCAAGAAGGAGCTTGGCTACATTGGTACCACTCACAGTAATCGTATCACTGCCGACACGGAGCCTCACTGTTCTGTTATGGGAAAGAATGATTGCGGCAAATCTGCGGAGATGAACGACAGCTGCGATTCCAAGAAGAAGGCTCTCTGCGGCGAGAAGCTGAAGAAGTCTTGCTGCCAAGTCGCAGCTTGTTCCAAAAAATCTTACTGCTTCGAAGCTGAGGAAAGGACCGCTGGCTCTACAACAATGGGCACCTTTTCTTGCGATTCTAGCAATTCCGATCGTAATGAACATTCAGATGACGCCCGTTGTAATGGCTCTAGCTCCCACTCTGGGAAAGAAGTTTCTACATTTGATCAGTCCAACGAACAAGCAGCAGAACATCTTGATATCGAGAAAGGCGCTATTCTTCTTGAGCACGTCGTCCTTGACGTCCAAGGACTTACGTGCGTAGGCTGCGAGACCAAGCTTTTCAGGTCTCTACACGGCATTCCTGGGGTTCGCAATCTTCGTACCAGTCTTGTGCTGTCGCAAGCCGAGTTCGACCTGGATAGAAAGCCCGGTCTGGTCAGAAAGCCCGGTCTGGTCGTCGAAGTCATCAGATCTGTCGAAAAGACTACTGGTTTCACCTGCCAGCGACTCAAAAACGAGGGACAAGAGATTGATGTTATTGTCGATGGCGATGCAAGGACTTTTGCTCAACACAAGTATCCTGACGGGGTAACTCAAATGGTTGCTTCTGACAAGCAAATCGTACGAATCACGTATGACGCCAAAATCATCGGAGCCAGAGCGCTACTCGAGAAGTGTTTCGACAGCCCTCTAAAGCTCGCCCCTCCTCGGGGTTCCTCGGAACTTGAAAGTGGAAAGAAGCACGTTCGAAACACCGCTTGGATTACATTCCTTTCCACCGTTCTCACCATTCCTGTCCTTGTCCTGGCTTGGGCTCCTCTTACTCCGCGACCTGTTGTTTACGGCGGTGCCTCGCTAGCTCTAGCCACCATCGTGCAGGTTGCCATCGCCGGTCCGTTCTATCCCAGCGCGTTGAGAGCTCTCCTCTTCACTCGTGTTATCGAAATGGACTTGCTCATCGTCCTTAGCACATCAACTGCATATATCTTCTCCCTTGTCTCTTTCGCTTTCCAGGTGGTTGAGCGTCCGTTGCCGACCGGAGAATTCTTCGAAACCAGCACGTTGCTCGTCACCTTGATCATGCTTGGACGATGGGTGAGCGCTTTTGCAAGACAGAGGGCAGTAGAGTCAGTGTCTATCAGGTCTCTCCAGGGAGAAACGGCGGTTCTGTGCGACGCAGATGGCCGTGGTGATGAACAAATCGATGCTCGTCTTTTGCAGTACGGCGATTTGTTCAAAGTAACGCCGGAATCTCGTGTTACAACTGATGGTATAGTCGTCTTGGGCACGACAGAAGTTGAAGAGTCTATGGTGACCGGCGAGTCGCTGCCTGTGGAAAAACTCATTAATTCGTCTGTTATAGCGGGCTCACTCAACGGCTCGGGTGTTATTGTTGTCCGCCTGACACATCTACCCGGCGACAACACAATTAGCACGATTGCAACGATGGTAGACGAAGCAAAGTTCTCCAAACCGAAGACTCAGGAGCTTGTGGATATTATCGCCAGTTACTTTGTGCCAGTCATCCTGCTCCTCACGGTTACAACTCTTGCGATCTGGATTGCCATTGGCGTCTCTGTGCGAAATCAGAATGGCGGCCGAGCAGTGGTCAACGCAATTACATATGCGATCTCGGTCCTTATTGTCTCTTGTCCTTGCGCAATCGGCCTCGCCGTTCCTATGGTCGTTGTTATATCTGGAGGTGTCGCAGCAAAGCACGGTGTCGTCTTCAAATCAGCGATGGCAATCGAGACTGCACGTAAGGTCTCCCATGTTGTCTTTGACAAGACGGGCACCCTCAATCGGGGCGAATTGTCTGTCACAGAGGAAGTCTTTCTCTCGGAAAAGCAAGACCTCGCTACGTCCATCGCTCTTGGCTTGACATGCGACAGTAGACACCCCGTTTCCGCCGCGATATCTACTCACCTTAGGGAGAAAGGCGTCGATTCTGCTAAGATCAGTGACCCTAAATCAGTCACCGGCAAGGGCGTTGATGGTATGTTCAACGGCGTGAACGTTCGCTGCGGCAACACTCGCTGGCTCATAGCCGAGAACCATCCAAAAGTCTATGATCTCCTTGCCAAAGGCCTCACAGTCTTCTGTGTAGCGATAGACAGCCAACTTGTCGCTGCCTTCGGTCTCTCCGATTCTCTCCGTCCAGACTCCCACGCGGTCATCACCGAACTTCAAAAGCGCGGCATTGCCGTCTCGATCGTCAGCGGCGACGACGCTGGCGCTGTTGAAGCCGTCGCTGCCAAATTAGGTATCCAGGCTAGTTATGTGAGATCCAGATGTACTCCTGGCGACAAGCAGGAGTATCTCAAGAATCTGATGATGGATGAGAAGGAGATTGTTGTCTTCTGCGGTGATGGCACTAATGACGCGGTGGCACTGGCTCAAGCTGATATCGGCGTGCATATGAACAGCGGCAGTGACGTGGCGCAGACTGCTGCTGACGTCGTTCTTATGCGCCCGTACTTGGGCGGAATCCTGGTCCTGCTAGATCTGTCTAAGGCGGCGTTCCATCGCATTGTCTTCAATTTCGCATGGTCGTTTGTGTACAACTTGTTCGCCATATTGTTGGCTGCCGGTGCCTTTGTCAACGCACGGATTCCGCCGCAGTATGCTGGATTAGGCGAGATTGTTAGCGTTCTGCCAGTCATCTTGATTGCCTTGCAGCTGAGATGGTTTAAGCAAAAGGACCTGTTACGGAGGTAAGCTATCCAGGAAAGGTCTTGTGAAAGTGTATGGGAACAAAGAACATGACTCGCTCTTAACGTATGTACCTAGAACATTATAGACAAAGGGTAAAACAATTAACCTTACCAAAACCCTCAATGTCTTTTTTCTATGCTGATGAGATGAACGCTTTCGCCCCCTGAATCTGATGGCCGAATAGTTTCATGCCTCGGCTTGCCATTTGCCGCAGCCAAGCGCTTCGGGCCGCGGCGACATTCCCGAAAGCCAATATTTCGCCGAAGCTCTTGAGCTCCCGTCGTGTCAACTCAAAGAATACTGGGAATACTGTGACGGTATCAATGGCCGAGGTCCCCAATCCTGAGACCTTCGGGTCGTGGGAAGATGCTTTCAAGTATCCTGTAGCTGCGATTCGGGGCATGGAACGCCAGCTCCGTCGCGACATCGATACTAACAAGGAGAGATTGCGTTCTCTTGTTGGGTACTTTACCTCAATCCTACCTAAGAACCGTTGGCTGACCGTTCTATCACCTGTCTCTAGTGCGAGTTATCGCGATCTTCTTGGTACCGCGGAATCAATAATCCAGATGGATGGCCGGATGCAGGACGTCGAAGTTCACTTGGGGAGCATGAGCTCGAAGTGTAACGCCAGGCTCTTGGAAATTAAGGCCTCAAGCATGACAAGTTGGGACACCAAGTCAGGAGTCGCAGGTTAGCCATTGGATCTGAAAGGGTCTGCATTAGACTTACTGTCTTTGGCTTCAGATAGGGATCGCTATGCCGTAGCGTCGCAGCTAGCTGTACTACGCAGCTGCCCAGGGGTGATTTCAAGGCTTCTAAAAAGCACAGCGTCCTTGCTACTGGCGGCAAAAGTACTTGTGATGTCAAGACTGTTACATACCAAGATTTCACAGCGCTCAAGTCCACCTCCATATCTCGAGAATCTTCGCATCCGCCTGGCCAATCTTCGTCGAAGGCTACTAGCCAAGGTGGACAGAATCATGAAAAGGACTGAATTATCAAAGGAACTATTAGTGGAAGCTATGTGTGCCTTCGCGCTCGCGACTAGCTCTTCGCCTACGGATGTTCTCAGACATTACCACCACGTTCGACTTGAAGCGATCGAGGAATCTCAACAAAAATCTGGTCAAGATCTGAACATCCTACAGTCATTGAAGATCTACGTGAATACGCTCAGAGACACAAGCTTGGCTGTTCCTGGAAGTCTTGCTCAGGCTTTAGAAGGGCTGAAGGCGGTCCCGATACTTCGGAGCCCCGAAATTCGCGCTCTGACGGATCTGAATTTGGACCTGCACGAGCGGAATCTAAGCGATGATATACGGATGTTCACTCCGTACATTCGACTAGACGGTCTTCAGAAAGCAGAATCAAGAAGGCTACTGAAGCATTGGGGAAAACATGCATTCTCCTCTTTCCTGGCAAACCTTAGTGCAAATGCCAACAGTATTCCCGACGCTCATAAGCTTTTGAAATTACGGAATGCGACGCTTGAGCTCTGGTACTCAAACCAGCAGTATGCTGTGGGCATGGACTCTTCCGAGATTGTCGACGACCTTAGAGAGGTGTTCAACTCCCGTTGGTCTAGTATTATTAGAGAACAAGTTGCGTCCTTAGATAGCGTGAGCGTGGAAGTTCAAGCCATGTTGCAAAGCTGGCCAGGTCGCAATTCGAATATCAGTCCCATGCTTTGGGCGCCTGCCATGCTGTCAATAGAAATGACCAATGGCGCGAAGTCATTCCGAGAGACGCTGACAACGAGCTTGCAGGGCCGCAACGAGCCTGTTCGATCAGTCACCGAACGATATAAGACCTGGGTGCAAAGTATTGAAGACATTGAGGGAACAATAAAGGAACTATCGACCGTGAAATGGGAGGATGATCTTGACGGCATTGATGATGAAGATGATCTTCTTAATAATAAACAGATATTGCTTAATGAAGATGATCCGCGAATGATGCGAGAAAAACTTTCTGAATACCTGCAAAGTGGCTTTTCGCAGCTACAAGAAACCGTGCAAAGGGCTACCAACGGTTTGAGCGATCATGGACATGGCCAGAAAGCCGTGTTCTTGCTACGACTTTGGCGGGAAATCAGGCAGCATCTACCGCAAAATTATCAAAACGCAGCTTTGGGACTTGAATCTGTCACGGCACTACAGCAATTGGTTGCTAAGATCGTCTGCCGGAATTCACTGGACCGTGGCAGGATACGAATGGAGAAGACAAATCAGAGTATCACAGTGGCCGGTAAGGCACTTTGGGAAGGTGATCCTCCACTTCCTGTGTTTCCCTCTCCGTGGGTCTTTCGCCTACTTCGAGAGCTGTCATCAGCATTGGGGGAGATCGGCACCGATATCTGGAGTCCCCAATCTATCACCATTCTAAAAGATCATCTAAGGTCATCCTTGGCATTGATGTTCAAGAGCATTGCGCAGCATGCTCCATACATGAACGGGCACAGCGACGCAACAAATGATGCTGAGAAGCTGGAAAAGAAGTCTGCTCTACCAGAGGAGACTGAAGAAGGGCTCGAAGGCTCTAAGAATGAGCTTCAAGCCAATGGCGACTTATCTACCGATGAAGCACCTAAACCATCTCCCGATAGCATTTCACAAGATGTTAGAGTCCAACGGATTTTTGACGTGCTGTACTTGGAGAACGCTACAAGGCACACAAAACAGGGAGCAAAGGCTGAAGCCGAGGGTCCTCTGGCTGTGCAGGCTTCTGTAGATGAGGATATAGAAATCCCCGTCGAGTCTCGTAAGAGACTGAGGAAAGGGGCTGATGAATACTGGAAGCGAACATCACTTCTCTTTGCTTTGCTAGCGTAGACACTCAATCCGCATGTCCGGTGCTATCAAATCTACCAGGGTAGTTACACCGAGCCTTATAAAGATTGATCGATGTTACCATCAGCCATATTCCAATGCCATCCATCCTAATGGCGCCAAAGCATCGGCCCGAAGATCCGCCGAGTTCAACATCTCAAGCTCAATACCACCACTTCTGGGTTATAGATTCATATGTGCAATTGACTAAAATCTGTATACCATGTCCGTGCCACGCCTAACATTTCTGTATCCTCATCTTTTCACAAAAGCCAAAGCGTATGAGTTCAGGACATCGCTCCGGTGCGTACGCGCAGGCCGCAGAGCCGAGCAAAGGGCAGGCCTCAGCACCTCTGCAGAAAGACGACAAGAGACCTACGCCCAACGCTATGGCCCTGCCAATGATCCAATGCCTCCGCCGCCCCTGCCTCCGCCTCAGCTGCAGGCTCAAGGCAGCTCCGATGGCCCAAAGTCTCTTGCGACAGCCATAGAGAAAGAAGTCCAGACCCCGAGCACCAAGCGCGATGACAAGAAAACCGACCCAACCCCAAAAGCAACCGAAGCAGCAGCTTCGGCCAAACTACCGCAGGAAAACGAACAAAAGCCCGATGCCACACCGACCTCCAGCCCCCCAATCACGGACAAATCCGCCCGAGTCGACGCCTCAGAGTCCCACCCCAAAGAGCAGATGAAAACCTCCACCAACGCTATCCAAAAACCGCTCGAACGCGTCCTACAGCTGGAATCTCCCAACGAGCACAAACACCCACATCTCCAAGCCCCACCTTATGTCCACCACTTCGACACCTTCACCCTCGTGAACAGCCTCGAACAAGGCGGCTTCACCCAAGCGCAAAGCATCACCCTCATGAAAGCCGTCCGCAGCCTCCTAGCTCTAAACCTCGACCTCGCACGAGAAGGCCTGGTCTCCAAATCCGATGTCGAAAACGTAAAACCTTGCCCTTTCCCTCCCCTTCCCTTCCTTTTCGCCCCATCCTTCCCCCTCAACATAGCTAACGCCTCTCCCAACCAGGAAACCTACCTCTTCCGCGCCGCCTGCTCCGAGCTCCGCACCGAGATCCTCTCCCTCCGCCGCGCCTCCTCAACCACCCAATCCACGCAGCGCGCCCACCTCCAACACTCCTTCGACATCCTCTCGCAGCGCTTCGCGCAGGAAGCCCTCGCCCTCAAGGACGACCTGCGCGGGCTGTTCAACGACCGCAAGATGGACGTGCGCATGCAGCAGCAGGCGCGGGACTCTGCGATCCAGGAGCTGAATTATAAGATCACTGTGAAGCTGGGCTCGGAGAGCAAGAGCGAGGCGGAGGGGTTGCGGTGGTTCTTGGTGAGGAGGGCGGTGGGGTCGATTGTGTGCGGGGCGGTGGTGGTGCTGGCGACGCTGAAGTATAGTTCGAGTAGGAAGCATGCGGCGGAGGAGGAGGAGAAGAAGAGGGTTGCTGCGGAGTCTGGGGCCAATGGTGGGGGCGCGAGTGGTGGGGCCGGTGGAGGAGGAGGAGGAGGTGGTGGGGAGAGGTATACGGTCAGGAGTCGGGAGATGGGGACACAAACGGAGGGAGAGGCGGAGGCGGCGTTGAAGAGCATGGAAGCCGGTACTCTTGGATAGGGATGTCGTGCGGAGATTTACGATTCAGAGACGGTATATACCCTTGGGCATGACCTGTATCTGATATCGCATTCTTTTGAACAAAGCAACGAAAATCTGATGGGTTTATCACATCGGAGATGTTTGAGTGCCTTTCCCGCTCCAGCTGGAAGCTTTAACAGCATGACTCTACCCGCTCAACGGTAAATCCATCGCCACAGTATTCCATAAGATGCACGGAAACAATGCACCACTCCTAGCCTCTGCATCGCATAGAACCAAATTAGATCGGTGAACTCCGACCTTCAGCAATCGGTATGACATATCCGCTATGCTTACAAACGCTACGCTGCTGGTATCTCCGAAACAGCCCACATCCGCCGTCCGATACATATATTGGACGCCCTGAATCGTGCGTAAAACCCTCGTCTCTCCCGACGATCAAGCTCCCCCGAAATTCAACCTCAACGCAATACTCGGCTCCTCCCTCTCTTCCATTCCCTCTGTCTCGGCATCTCCCCCCGCACCCTGATTCCCTTCCCTTAGAACCCTCTCCATGAATCCCCTCTGCTCCACGCTCATCTTCGCCACCACACCCCGAAACGCATTCTGCTCCGCACTGGCAAGATCCAACAGTCTTGTCGCCGTCTCTGCGAACAGCGTCTCGCCTTCAGCCACCGCACGCGTGAGCAGCATCGGGATGACCACGCTCATCGCTGCTGCCATGCGCGAAAAGTCCGAGGAGAGCGTGGTGGTGAAGGAGGTGAGCGTGTGAGCGACGTTAGAGCGGATGTTCTCCGGATCGGCTTGCGAAAGGTCGGTGACGAAGAAGAGGAGACGTGGGAAGACGCAGCGGGCGATCGTCTCGTCGGTTGCGGTTTTGGGACTGACGAGGAGGAGCGAGCGGAGGCAATTGGCGCCGACTCTGGCTAGGCCGAGGTCTTGGAGGCAGTCGATCATGGCTTCTAGGGCCTGGGTGAGGAGAGGCTCGTTGGGAAGTAGGGCTCGGGAAGCGGTGGTGAGAAGGATGGTGAGGGCTAGGAGGGTGTTCTTTGCGCAAGGGATCGAAGCTTCGGATTCGCGCCTTTGGGCGTTGGAGAGGATGGCGAGGAAGCGTTGGAGACAGCCTATGAGTTGGGCTGTTATTACGGATGAAGGTGAACCGGGGACAATGCTTTGCAGGAAACGTCTCATGATTGGCAAGGCTTGGGGGACGACAAGCGCTTGGCAAATACCGGTACCGAGGATTGTGGCGAAGATGTGGAGGATGCTGGCGTGTAGGTCGGCCTTGATGATGGAAGGGAAGATTGCTGAGGCGTCAACAAGAGCTTCGAGGGCATTCCGGACTAGCGAGACACTTTCATCCTGCAGTGGAGGGCGGCCTGCGATAACCTGTTCCGCAAGGTTTGGGAGGAGGCTTGCGAGCACAAGGACGATGATTCTCGTCAGTTCGAAAAGCTGCTCGACGTCGTCTGATAGGTGATCCGAGGCCTCATCCTCATCCTTAGCCGACGGGTGCGTAAGACATAGATTTCGCGCAATGTCTACAACAGTTCCTTGGACTTCGAGGCCCTCGGTGAGTGCTAGACGGTCAAAGAGCTCAATAGTTTCCGAGAAGACGACCTCTTTGAAGATAGCACTGCCGGAAACGGATGGCCGGAGAATCTTCTTCAATGCTGAAAGACTTTCTGATGTGTAGGCCTCAGGACTCAAGGAGTCATTTCCTGACCTTGTGACAAGAGCTTCGATAACAATGCCGAATAGGACGAAAAAGAAAGCGACCGGTTCCTCTCGGTAGTTGATATCCCTATCCGCAGCTGTCTGGCCGTTGACTCGGGCTGCATTGTTCCTGTTGTCTAAAGCATCAAATACAAAGTTACTGTCTTGTTCGATGAGACTGGCAATGGCGTCAACGAGCTTCAGCCACGAATCTTGATAGAACTATCCAACCCGGTCAGTACAAGAAGATGTTTGCGGCTTTCTCATACCTTAAGCAGGGTTTGTCGATTCATAGCTGCATATATAACGTCAAGGCTCTCATCAAGTCTCGGTGGGCCCATGCTGCTGGAGATGTCTGGTTCAAACCTCAAGCGTGCGAATTCCTGCAACGATGAAAGCCATAACGGAGTGAGTTTCGCAATATATGGCTGCACTACTTTTACAAGGTAGTCGTGCTCAATGCTGGCGACTTGTAGCTCGGCCCAGGCGGACAACACTGCCATTCGGACCATGGTTTTTGCATTGGAGCTGATAACCTGCAGCTCGCCAACTGCCGCATCAACAGTGTCGCCTAACGAGATTCAGCGTTCGTAGGAAAAAGTAGCATCAAGCTACGAACGGCTTACCCGTGAAGCTCTCCAGTGCCGTGACCAGGAATTTGAGGATACGGCCCATACGCTCGACATCCGTGACCAGTCCTGTTGCGATGAAAGTAGCACATACGTTCACGGCTGCTGAAGCTAGTTCCGGGGATGAGTCTGCGCCGAAAGCCGGGGTCAGAGCGGAGCTAATCTGGGCCTGGTATTGCTCTAGTAAGAGGGCCTCTGAAAAGTCAGGATCGGGTGTGTTGCCGAATATCTAGATCGACTTAGCTACGAGACCGGCAAGATACCTTAGCAACCTACTATGAGGATTTGGTTGATGAGCCTTAGGCCCTGTACACGAAGTTCGACAACCGAGGCAGTTGAAGCGAGGAAGGCCATACGGACGACGTCTGCGACCTTCTGTTGCAGAGTATATCCAGCGACTGAATCGCGATCGAGATCACGATCTTTACCGATTACTGTTATAAGATCACTGAGGCATTCGAGAGCAAATAACCGGGTTTGCCATCGCAGTAATTCTTGACCAGCATCCTCCGCATTGAAGGCTTCTTCATGCTTGGTCTCGCTGGCCGCGAACCCTGCTACCTCTTCATCTTGCAGATCTGGAAAAGCAGAGCTTTTCACGTCCTGAGTGGCGGAAATGTCGGCTGGCTTCTTAGTAGTCTTTGTCAGTATCTTTTGACACCTGATGAGCCAACTTTCAGCTTCTGTGAGACTCGACTGTCGAAGCCAAGCCAGAAGTATGTTCCGAAGGCCCTCTTGTTCGGGGTCTTCGTTGAGAAGGTGCCAGATCTGGTTCTCAAGACCTTCACCAGCAATGCCTAAGACGTGCTCGGCATCGCGCCGCATGAGGGTATACAAACCATCAATGGCGATTTCGCGAACTTGTTCGTTAAGGGAATCAAGACCGTCCTGTAGCTGACTTACATATTTTGGAAAGTCCATGTGCTTCGGGTCGTAAAGGTTGACGTGTTCTGAACATCGTAGGGTTTCTGCTCGAACTACATCCAAGCCATCAACTTCAAAGTCTTTGATAAGCTTTAACATTAGGCTTCGGGCTTTATTCATGTCTTGTAGATCAGGTCCCAGTACATTGAGAAGCGAGTCAACACAGTGAGCTATGACAGCTACTGTTGGTAGCTCGAGCTCAGTATTCGAGGTTATGACAACCTCAGACTCGTCATTATGCGAATCGCAAGTCCAGAGTTGAGCGAGCAGACCTAACGTGCTAGCAACATAGCCTGAAAATGCCAGACCTGCAGATTCGGAGACCTTCGAGAGTGCACCAATGGCGTAAAAGTGAACAGTCGGATTAGGGTCACTACACAAAGACAGCAGTATCCCATGTATCTTCTTCAAGTGCAACCCAGCCGCCATACCACCTACTTGTGTATGGATCGCTCCCAAAGCCATGGCACATCCAGCCCGTGCACTGGGATCTCTGTTCGCAACGATGGTGTCGATCAAGGCGTTGATTTCGTCGGTCGTAAAGGCGTTGCCAGAGCTGCAACAGAGCTTGCCGAGGGCTTCACAGGCCATGTTACGGACATACTGATCGCCGTCCATGATTAATGCCTTAGTCGCTGTTAGCAGCTTCATGAGCTTGCAATTCAGTTATAACTGACCCTCAAGAGACTCTGCAAGCATTCCACGATGGCCTGGTTTTTTAGGTCACCGGAATCGGCTGTCCTCTCTCCTAAAGCCACCTTGAGAGCCCCGAGAAGGGCCAAGGCGGTGTTGACACTGATGGCCGCTCTTCTACCCGGGTCTCTCTGAAGATTCTGGGACGCTAGGAAGGTAGCTAATTGTTCGAGGACGGCTTCCTGCACCTTTGGGCCCTGAAGCGGAAGCGCCGATGCGAACAGAGAAATAGCAGAATTGACCACTTCTGTCGCTGGAGGGTCAGGCAGATCTTCCGATATATACAGGCCCTGTAGATGTAAATATACAGAGTCGTGCTCTCGAGCGCCACATATTGGTGTTAGCACCTGAGGTCGTCAATTTTGGGCCAGACCTTTATTACCAAAAAATACGTACCTCTTCGTCGAATCGGTCCCTGAGACCATCCGATGCCAACCAGTCTGAAGATGCGGATGGCACCCGCTCGCCAGGTAGAGCTTTGACTCTCCCGCGTTTGACAAGTCCGCAAATGCCGAAACCCGAGTTATCAGCGATTTCCCATATGGTGTCGAAATTACCCGCCGAATTTGCTATGGATGAGACAAGAGAGCCTGGCGTGTATGTCTCTGGATCTGCGAAGAGCTTCACGACCAGGTTCAATAGGTTGGATTGGGTCAGTATCTCCGCACTTGCAAGCGGACTAAAATTGATCAATTTGGTATAACATTGTAGCACTCGTCGTCGCACCATCAAAACAAGGTCCGATATTGGCAGAGAGGAAGTACTTCGGGTTGATACATCATCTGTCCCTTTCCGTGAGGGTACAGTCTCCAAGAACTCCATGGTATATTGCAAAAAAGTTGCAATGCGCTTCGACACGTCAGTCGTCACTAATCTACCATTGGTTTCCAAGAATGCGAGAATCGATCCGAGCGTGCATTCTCGCACATGTGTTAGATAGCTGATCTCTACGGACTGGCGTTGGCTGGTGTTCTCTTTTGTCAGCGGTCGTGGTAAGGCATTTCGCCAAAGGAGTAAAAACTGTGGTAGATGGATCTTCACAAAATTGGGGCCCAAGGACATCAGACCGCCAATCAGAACCCACGCTACTTGTATCTGTGTACCAGCAATGCGCAATTCTGTTTTGCTGCTCGATTTCAGAAGCTCCGTGGCCATTGTCAGAACCCTCGCACTGACTTCGAGCGAGCCATGAAGTGGTCGCATGGGTGAGACACTAAGAACACCTGCAAGACCGTTTGCGTATCCAACGCAGCGACGAGCACAATGGCGGCCAGTGTTGAGAAACCCCATCTCTCGGTTGAGTGTGTTCATGGAGATTGTGGCACATGGCAGAAGCTGTTGAGGACAAGCCAGGACCATTGCTCGCATACAATGTACAGCATGAATTTGTACCGTGTAACTCGTGTGCTCTAGGACTTGGAACAACCCCTCTCGGCAGCTGTCACCGAGAGCACTGAAAGCAGACCCCAGAGACTGAATCAGCGATGCGAGAACGTCAAGAGCTCCGACAAGCGCATGCTTGGATGGTTCAGCTCGCTCTTTGATTACCTGAGGGTAGTTCTTGAGCACCTCGTTAATCAAAATTCTGGCGGCATTCAGCCGACCACTCTCCCCTAAGATGCGTGAACCCACGCAGTCGGCTAAGATTCTTTTGACAATCGCTCGAGCGGTCAGAAGCTTATGACGGTCGTTGGCAACAGAGGATGCGCTCAAAAGTTCTGTCAGGAAGTGATGTGATATTTGCTCGAAGGATCGTTCGACGAGGGCAGCGTCTAGCTCGTTCAGAACATCCACATAGCAGCGTGCAATTGCAGCCCTGCTCCTGTTGCTTGTGACTGGTCGCGTATACTGGGTGGACAGTTGTCTCAAGATCTCTGGAAGTGTCAACTCTAAATGCGTACTGCTCCGTCTGGCCGAAGGAGATTCTGCTCGAGGCCTCTCTTCTTCGCCATCATCAAGAGTATTCGGCTGGTTCTTTGGGGGCTTCTTTGGTTTCTTCACCTTGATTGCCGAATTCGATGGAACGTTGTCCGCGTATGATTTGACCAGCGCAACCGCCAAGCAGGTGGCAGCTGCATGCCGTGCTGTAGGTATGGAACTGTCCGTGACTTTCCAAATTGTGGTCTTCAGAGAGTCAAAGTCACTCGTGGTGTCGAAGTACTCGGTGCTCTTCACTAACTGCTGAAGAGTTGCGCATGCCTTTGCCTGCACTAGACCTGCTTTGTCGTTCGAGGCGACTGATCTGGCATATTTCCAGATGTCTCGTGCTAAACCTTCGTCGAGTGCACCTCGTACAGTAGCGATGATGCTTCTTAGAGCTCTTTGTATCGCTGCTCTTAGCCCACCATGATTTTGAGCCAACTTCGAGAGCCGTATCAGACTTGAGCAGGCAAGGTTCGATAGGGTAATGGCACTGTCGCCAGCAACTCTGTAAACCTCGCCCAAGCAGTGTACCGCAGCATGCCTGTTCTGCAACGCCTTCTCATTCTTCCCAGCATTGATAATGGTAAGGAGCCGGTTGACTGATTCGTATAGAGGCTTCCTATTGCCTTTCTCCAGTATCTGTGCGAAGCATCGCCCTAGGTTGTTCCTTATGACCCTAGAAGGCGCAGGTGTGGGCAGCTCGATGACTTGGAACAACTCCTCCTTGATAATTGCCTGCTTTGCGCATATGCCATCGTGGTCGAGTAGTCCGACATGACCCTCGAGATCTGAGATGAAGGTGAACAGATAGAGGTCCTGCTGTTCGGAGGGGAGCGAATGAAGCTTTCCTACGTCGAGCTCGTATTTCGGGTCTCCGCCTGTTTCTGAGCTTACCGGTACCGCTTTGATACCATTCGTAATGGGAAGGTGCTGCTCCGACGTTGACATAGCAAGTATAAAACTAGTCAGAGCTCAGGGGAGTTATCTGAATCCGAAGTGCAGTACCTGTCCAGCCGCTAACGGCACTCCTCTCAGCCAATCGGATCAGAGGCCAGGCAGGCGTGCCGTTATTCTAACGGCTGGCCTTGTACGTACTGCCAATTTATGAGACATGGCTTGCATTATCTTGCATTATCACCTGCAGATTCTTTGACGGTTCGGGTACATTGATGTCGACAACAGTGATATGGACTTCGATATTGAAAGACGTGCCATGCCGCTGCTTGAAACCTCAGAGCTGCCACCGCCTTTTCTCGTCGAGCGGCCTCGTCCTCTCCGGTCACAACAGGTGGTCGAAGATCAAACATGACAAAGCGAAGGATGATGTAAGGTACGAGCCATTCGAACAGTCTGGGAGAAATGCTAACAACCAGTCCAGGCTGGGAAGTCGAAGCAGCGGTCCGCCATGGTTTTGGATTTGAAAGTCGCTTCCAAGCGTGAGCTGCCTTGACATACTAAAACTAAGGCATTTCTAAGATCCGGGAGCAGTATATGGCGCAGACCCTTCATCAAATCCTCGACTTGCTGCGCTCATAGCTGCCGCCAAGAAAGCTGGGTTACCTAAAGCTACAATGGAGAGTGCGATAGCACGAGGTGCTGGGAAGTCACTGAGCGGCCCAAGCTTGGAGTCCGTGACTATCGAAGCTATATTACCGTCCTCGGTCGCAGCAATCATCGAATGTCAAACAGACAATAAGCTACGAACAATGGCAGACGTCCGACTGATAATCAAAGATTGCGGAGGCACGATTTCGCCAACGAACCATTTGTTCGAGCGTCGAGGAAGAATCAAGCTTAAGAAAGCTGAAAGTCTTGGAGAGGAGGATATCTTGGATGAGGTTATTGAGGCTGGCGCCTCAGATGTCGAAACTGAAGACGACAGTCATTTGGTGGTCTACACCGAGCCGCAGCAGACGTCTTCAGCCGCGGAAGCTTTAGCGAAATTGGCCGGGCTGCGGCTAGAGAGTTCGGACATAATCTGGTATCCCAAAGCAGAGACGCTGGTGAAGGACGCCCCTGATGACATGCTAGAGGACTTCGTTGGTATGTATGAGGCCTTCGAAGACCGGACTGCAAAGCTCACAACGTAGCAGAAAAGCTCGAAGGGGATCCAAGTGTGCAGAACATCTTTCTCAACGCTGGGTAGAAGACCTCTGAATGTCTAGCAGTTTCGAATCATGGCGGAAGACCAAGTGATCTTTGCAAAGGTCGATGTATGAGACACACTTCGGCTCTTGTTATAAGTTGGCATGGTGCAGAATTATCAACTGGCGTATGCTCTCAATGCCCTCCTTAGTCCTTTGGTTGAAGGTCTGCTGGATCAACGCAAATGCTCTGACGTTTCGCCTCTTTAGCCATGGATCCTGACTCGGTGTCCAGTCCATCATCAATCCATCACAACCTCTTTAGAACAGTGCCGAGGAAAAGTGTACCGATTCATGCCAATGCAGGGAATGCGAATGCGATTGCCACGATACGCTCCGCGTCCATCTATTGTGGCGAAGTCCTCATCGATAATTCAATGGATGAGCTCGTTCACTGCGGCCCACGTTCCCACACTCCCCGATCCAGACTCCAGTGTGACTCTCCGTTCTTATCAACAACAAGCTGCTGCTTCTCCCCTGTAGCCTCTACTTCCCCTTCCGCTCCTAACCTCCGAGCTCTTTTCGCAAGCCTTTTAGCCCTCAACCTCACTGCCTCTGCTTGGATCTCGTCTCGGTCAAAAGGGATCTTGTGGGTTGTCTCAGGCGCAGGCCAGAAATCAGGTATATTGAAGCGCTCTTCGAGATTGGTGCCGAAGTAGTACATCCAACCGATAGGGAACATGATATAAAGACCGAACTGGAAAGAGCTTAATAGACCGTGATGAATACATCGGGATGTTGGATTTACCTTGAATATCTCAAGGTTAGGACCGCCCATGGTCGCTCGCGCTACTCGTTCTGACAAGAGCGCGCTATCACTGGGCGAAGTGTTAAACCGCCGGATGTCCCTGGAGATTGGCTGATAGGATTTCGCTCGAAGTAATTCTCGCAACTTGGAAGCGTTCATGATTTGGAGCTTTCGGAGAAAGGTTCCGCCTTGCCCGAGAACCTCGGCTCAAATTCGTGAGATTCAATTTGTAATCCACTCAGCCCCCTCAATCCAACGACATTATTAATATTCTTTCCATGGCCTCAATAGCCTTCCTTTCATCTAGTTTGTAGATATCGGAGTTATATTCTTGTAATCCCTAGCTGGACATTCCCTGTTCAAGTTACTTACGGTGCATCATGTCCACCAATCCTGCAGACGCTGTGACCCTCACCACCCGCGGCAAGATAGCCATCATAACTCTTAATCTTCCGAAGAAGCTCAATGCCCTTACCCAAGACCTCTACTACCGCCTATCATGCCTGATGCGTGAAGTAGCAACCCGGGACGACATATACATCACCCTTCTTACCGGCAAAGGCCGATATTTCTCCGCGTAGGTCGCTTTGAATAACCATCCTTGGAAAGCTCAGCACTGACCCTGATTTCCAGCGGTGCAGACGTGTCGATCTCCCACTCAGTTGTTGAAGGCGCCGATGTAAGGCGTGATACGCTCAAAAGCTTCGTAGCGAACAACCTCGAAATAACGAATGCTTTCTACACCCACCCTAAAATCCTTATTACGGCTCTCAATGGCCCAGCAATTGGTCTCTCCGCTGCGCTGATCTCCTTGTCGGACTTCATATACGCCGCACCTCATGCTTTCCTGCTCACGCCCTTCACAAGTCTCGGTCTCGTAGCCGAAGGTGGAGCCAGTCGAGCTTTCGTTCAGCGACTAGGGATCAGCAAAGCAAACGAAGCATTGATAATGAGCAAGCGCATCACTGCGGAGGAGTTGTTGCAAGTGGGCTTTGTGAACAAGATCTTCGACACCGGGAAGGATGACCAAGAGAGATTCTTGGGGGAGGTTATGAAGGAGATTGAGGACAGGCTAGGGGATCATCTGAACAGTGACAGTCTGCTGAAAGTGAAAGCATTGATCAGGAAACCGGAGAGGGAGATTATGGATCAGCAAAATCTGGCGGAGGTGTTCAGTGGGCTCGACAGATTTGCAGCTGGGGTCCCCCAGGAGGAGTTCAGAAAGATTGCGAGTGGCGAGAAAAGGCATAAGCTCTAATGATGGTATGAATGAATAATGTGTTTGATGTTTGGCTGACTTGACTTTTATTGAAGTGAATGTAAGATCTCAAGACCTTTGCAGCTTACTGAAGGGCTTCGAACGAAGAACGAGAGTAAGCTGCGGCTTTCAGCGCAGCACTAACCAATGTCGTGCCTTTGCCGAGAATCTGTGAAGGTTCCTAGAACATTTGATGGCGCTATGAGACCACTTCAATCCTTGAAATGATGCGACTTTTTTATTTGGAAAAATTTACGAATGGTTTTACGACCGGCCGAGCGACCTATGGACTCTTATGATGCGAAAGGCAGACTTTCAGAGCAGATGCCTTGCTCAGGTTGGTACACCCCAATGGATGGTCCGCAGAAGGCATTAGGTTAAAGATACATTCTCGGGCTCGATAAGACCTTGAGAAGGGCATGATGCTATCGGATGGGATAGTTCCGTCAGCCCGTCTGCGTGTCTTCCACACCAGTCTCCTTGGGATACTCCACTTCTTTGTTTCTGAAGCTCGAAAAGGCCAATCTCAGTGGAGGCGTGTGTGATGGTTGTACAAACGTTTCTCCGTTGCGCCCTGAAAACGAACGGGCAGCCGTGGTCGAAACAGGCATCCGGATTCAGGCGATAGTAGGGACGGATATCGAAACAGCTTCTTCAAGATCTTGAAGCTCCAATGGAGCATCGTTGTCGGCAGAAAAAGCCTTGGCTCGCCCAGGAGCGCGTAGCAGACAAGCGATCACTCGAAGCGAATTTGCGCCCACAATATTCAATAGGCCGAACCATCGCCAGCTAGCAAACGCGACCACTAAGATTTAAGACAGCTACTCTTCAGTAGGCGTCCACTCATCAGGATCTGCAGCAATCTCCCGACGTCTATTTGGGGTGCATCTTTGAGCCGCGGAAGCTCTTCCGAACGAGTTGGAAGATTCTTATGTTTCCTACGCTTCTACAGGCCTATATTTGACCGCGTGGGGATATGTGGGGACCGAGGCGTCATCACTCATGCTTAACCGAGGCGCTTCGAGCCTGGGAATAATGAGTGTTTGTGGAAGGTTTTTGCCATATGCGAACCCGAAGAGGCCGCACGGCTGGCATGGAATTACATCATCGAAAGTCACTCCGATGATGCTGTTGCAGCGACGGTACGATCCTCTTCTGGCATGTATGGAATAACAGAATGCACCTTCCAACCTGTCTCTGGGCGTTCCTCGCCACCCTCCGCGTTCAAACATCAGCTGCGATACCCTTGACAGAGCCCACAGACCTTGGATCACCGAGGGACTCTTCGAGCAAGATTGATCATATACACTTCAGAAGCAAAGTCCTCACCAGCGCCACACCCGCCTACCGCATCACCCTGCATACCTACGCCTCCCTCCTGCCTCTCTCCCTCGCTGCCTCCTCCCTCCTCAGATTCTACACCAGGCTCTTTGCTGCTGCATCAGGGCCATGGCACTCTGTCCCCGAATTGCACTACTTCACAGCGGAGTACGGAAACATAATTATCACTTTCCGGGCATCGCATAATTATGCGATCCCTTGGGGGTTTGTCGCAGAGTTCGCGGCGAAAATGGCCTCGGTTACGGAGAGGGGGTTTACTGGGGAGTTTCAGGGCGAGTATACGCATTTAGCAAGTGGAGCGGCGATCCGAGTGGGGTTGAGAATCGTGCTGGTCGCGGCTGCGGCTTGAGCATGGGTGCGGTGGGGGATTGTGCGATGTAGGTTGGAGAATCCTGAGATCTGATGAATGATAGCAGAGTGACATAAGATTGGCGCTTGCAACAAGGTCGCAGAAACTCATCCAATTTATCAACGTAAAATATCCGGAAAATAACAGCAATAAAGTGGCTGTGTGATGATCAGGCTGGAAGCCTCCTGTCCCCATACAGAACCGGTCCTGATCGCCCTCGCTTATCATGTATTGAAGCACCATCAGCATTCAGATAGGCATTCTCACGGTCAAATATCTCCACTAGGCTTGGGCTCGCGTCTATGACTTAGACGCCAGGACTGGGAACGTCTGTCGTACCGCGCGTACGAAATACATACTCCCCGAGCTGAAGAGAACGTGCCCTGCGCCATGGGGGTCATAAAGAGACCTTCCTCGCTAACTATGAGACGTTGCTGGTCTGTCCAGGTTGCAATGGCCTCTTCTAAGTTGAAAGATTCCAGACTTCATTCGCAGACGCCACCGCGCTCTCATGCACAAGTTCATATTAATGGCCACAGGATAAGGACTGATTGCTTGTTTTTCCTTGAGTATATCTACTGTATATACGAGTCAAACTCTCGTGGTACAAAAGTCAGATTTCCTTGGAAAATGCGTGAGAATCCTCGCCTGGTGGAATATCGCCTTCACTAAGCTCGTCAGTCGTGAATCTCCGAGAGATCATCGTGATTGGTGAGGTGGAATGAATTGTGAGAAGTGGGATACCTCACTGCTTCCCCGATCAATTCAATAGGCTATGAATTCTTTTGTCCTCGAACATCCCTACTTGAGGAGTTGTCCACCCACCTCCGAGACTAAATCTCATACTCACTCAACTCAGGACTCGAGTTGTATATGCCTGTCTTTACGAAGGCCTCCATTGTCTACAATTTCTCTATTTATATTCTGTCGACCAAAAGCTTTGATTGCATCGGAAGATGGACATCATGAGGACGTCGTCGCAACGATAACTTGTGTAGTATATGTTATATAATCTACACCCGAATCCCAGAGATCCTTCATTAATCCAGGAATGTCGAACTTTCGAAAGAACCGGATACCACAATCACGCGATCGATTATCATAAGCGTCACACCATACCATGTCGAAGTCAGACAGGTGTATCTGAATCCCAACCTTTAAACTGCTACACCGCGGAGCTCCGAGAACTGCTCCGAGACGGCCCCGTTGCAAAGGATATTGTTGCCCCATGGCTTGCCGCCCGGAATATGGGATTCGGCGTATTGAACAAGGGTCCTAATAATGTCTGGACGGCCAATAAGATATGGAGCTGGCTTACAGGGAAAGAAGGCGAAGTGGACTTCCTCGAACAGACCGTGCCTTTGCCGTGAAACCCTCTCCACCGGGGCGACGATCGAGTTTACATGAGCTGGCTGTGTACGATGGCCGGTCTGCTGCGAGCCAAACCACAAATTGCACTCGATGGCAATAAGAGCGAAGTGGAAAAGCTGCATGGGTACAGCTCCGAAGACTGGCACCGGGCATATATGGCACTTCGCTGCGCCTGGACCTGGATGAGGCGAACTGTAGAATCAACACCCAAAGCGCATGGCTGTCTAACAAGAAGAAGCTGGCTCAACTCGCCATTGAACTTGCTATGCTGCTTCTTTGGTTCGATGACACCATCGACGACTTCATTTGCTTCACGGATCCAGGAATTTAGTGATTTAGAGCCATCTGGCGAGACGGTAAGACCAACCTGAGCCACAATTTTCCTATGAGGACCATTCATACTAATTCAAGATTTCTCTGGCTACCAGATTCTTAAGAAATTTCATGCGTTATTTGACTTTGCCGATCGTCAAGTCTCTAAGTAAACTTAAAAGTGGCCCTGCTTCCTAGAAGATGTCAGCATTGAGGTTTTCTTATGGCTGGCAAAATTATTATCCCATGCGGTGGCACGGTGTAGATCCGAGAACATGATAAAGATGGCCAAACCCTCGCTCCTGCAGCACAGATTTCTCGGACGCGATTGCATTCGGCACTCCAACCACATAACGTTCTGCCTCTTTTGCCATGGGTCATACATGGTCGATCAGTCCATCGTCGCTTCGTCAAAACGTCTTTTCGCGAAATGCCAAGAACTGGTGCGCCATTGCTCGCCACCGCGTGGGACAGGCAAGATCATCGAAACACTTCGGGATATCCAGTATCGAGCGCTCTTGAAGCTGCGTTGTTGGACAAGAAACTATGTGGACGTGCTGTCGGGACTACGGCGTCAAGAAGTCACCACACGAACGCTTCCACAGCTGTTGGTACAAGGCCTTCTTATCACACGGCAATGGCGCGAGTACTATTCAAACGTTGATGTGTTGTTCGGAAGGGAGTGCCCAGCGATTGTGGCAGGAGATATTTATTAGTCGGGGACGGTCCTGAAGCTGGAGAAGACGATGAGCTTCTCTGGAGCGGCCCACGATGTTGCTGGACAACGGGCTGAGTGGCACTTGTTGTTATTGAAGTGGTGGAGATGTGGTTGCCTCTGAGGCGTGAGGCTCGTGGAGTATTACTTGAGGTAGTGGAAGTGCACTTGGAGTTGTTAATTCAGGGACCAATCAACACGAGCATTTGGATCTGCTTGTGTGCGCCTTCAACAGGGTTTAGCCTTTATCGTGCAAAGCTAGTAATTAATTTACCGTAAGCACAGCTTCAATACCCATAGCTGCCACCAAAACCTGATTCTGCAGACTATGCCTCAGCCTAATTCCCTATCGGTCAACTCCCAAATGTTATGGGGAGATCTCAGACCGCATATACCCATGCCTGCGCCCATTCCGATCACCCTCCTTGCACCTGTTACTTGCCTATACGCAACGCTTCTCAATGTTTAGAACCCAGAAACCATGGACGAATACCGGCTCTCCCGAGTATGCTGCGGTGGGAACTGCACTGGATTGAGTGAAACGTTCTCCATACGGGATTCGAGAGACTCGGGCTCTGTTGCGGGGGTTGGCGGTATCGAGAGTTCACCCTCAACGCCCACCTCTCCGTCGATTGTGCGAAATAGGTCCGAGAGCATTGGGTACTTGTACTTCTCGGTCTTTGGATTGTATCGCATATACTCGTTGCCGTTCCGGGCGTAGCACACTTCTTCCTCTTTCTCCGGATCCCAGTACCAATCCGTCACATGAGCTAGGTCCGGACCCCATGGAGTATCTTCCTTAGCCTTGATGTGACCACCGGTGCGTTCCGGGACGAATTCAAAGTCTCTATCGAATAGTTTCAGGACTGGACCGGTGGCGTCCTTCGATTTCCCCCAAGGAACGATCTTGCAGATGGGCGTGCGATTCTTGTCTCCGGGGAATACCCCATTTTGGTTTTTGTCGTCCCGGATCACTCTCTCCTCCACGCGGAAGGTATAGCCGCCGTCATATTGCTCATATTCCGAAGGGCATACAGAAGCAAGGACGAACCAAGGGTGCCGATCTCTATCGCTTCCCATGTCAATCACCAGCACATGACCAGTTCTTGCCCATGATCCATTACGGTCAACTTCTATCACCCAGCCCAGGCTAGCGAACCTGCGTAGCTTGTCATCGTCCGAAGACGAAAGGTTCGTATGGGACACGTCCTCGGCAGGGTGGCCGTCAGGATAATAGATTGCGCCACAATTGGTGGGTGCAAAGTCAAAGTTCGTGAGTTTATCAGTTAAGTCTGTGTCTGGAAGCGCTCCTAAGCATGGCAGAAGCTTCAGTGTTGTTTCGCCCCACAATTTCCCCAAAGGCATGGCGTCAATATGATAATCGGTTAGGAAATCGTAGAGCTTGCTGTGTTTGCCCGTTATGATTTGAGAAGAACGACCAAAGGAATATGCTGCGTCCCAGAATTCTTTAGGTGTGGGCGGTAGAGTCCAACGCCCAGCGGCCATGTTTTGTTTTCCCAAAATATAGCGGCTGTAATCTGCATCGGTCTTGTTGTGCATGAAGGGATATTGGGCTCTAGCCGTGTTCATCGCCTCAGCAATGAAATCGGTGAGCCCATCTAGATCAGTGTAGGCGGCTCCAGAATCCCTGCACTCTTTGTCTATCTGGTCGAAAACCTCCTGATAACTGCTAGGATCAGCCATAGTGGTGTTTCTTGAGTGTTTGTAGGGTTTGAAAGATCCAAGTCTGATTGTGATCAAATACATGGAATTTCGAGGATGTAATTAATGAAGGTCTGGATCAATATGGTTGAATCTAAGTATTCATTCTGGGCCGTGACTCATATTGAACAGCAAAATTTGTTCACTCGGCAGGAGCAGCCACATAATCTTGCCGTCAGTGGAAGTATTCTCCAGGTTCCAAAGAAACTCCACTGTCAAATTATCGAGATCAACGTATTGACGGAATGCCGATGGACTGATTGACAAATGTGGACAAAGAGCCAAAACCTTGAAACATAGCGCACACTTGGCTCGGATACCGATCGAAGGATCATGAAAGTAATTCAATCACTATCTGCAAAGAATTTACAAGCAAAGAAATATCCCTTAATGATGACTACGATGCACGATACCGTTCATGGCATATTGCATTGTTTATAACACTGGCATCGAGAATCGGAATCGACTTGCACCTCTCCATTGAGAAACAACATGTTGAGAGGATACTTTAAGTAAGCTATTACGATACTGTCTTGGTCATCGGTTGTTGACGGGGTTTTGGCTTTTTTCTCAAGATTTTGATATAGAGTGGCAGCAAATGAAATCTCTTTCAAACTTAGACCATAGAACGACTAAAGCATAGAGTACTTCAGGTAGTCAGTTCGCCATAAAGCTACACGCCCAAGCAAATGCAAATATCATTAAGCAATGTGAAGCAACATAGATAAAGTTGTCAAAAATAGCGTCTTTTGCTGTGACACCTATTAGCCGCGATTGCCGCGCGTTTGCCACATGAGTGACTTCAGATGATAACAGCTTCAGATTCCCGATACCGTGACTCTTTTGCCCCGGCTGTGTAGAGATTCCCCGGTTCCTTCATCATGGCCTGGTCTCTGAAGCCTAGCTAAGGTCGCTTTGATCTTCTTGCATGCCTTCAGGCTTCCCGCTTTGCTTATGCTCCTGTATCGACAGCTCCTGGAGGAAACCGATCTCCGAAGAATAATAATCAGCAGTACTCCGCGATGCAGGCTGCAAGTATGGCTCCACCTCCAATTATATTCTTTTTGGCGTCAAATTCCTTTGAAACATTCCAATACCCTGACGGCCTGGGTGGCTAGCTTTGACCCTCTCTTATTTCATCAGAAGCGAAAAACACCTGTCTCTTCTTGAATTTCTTGCAGCTAAAGCTCCCTTCTCCATCATTATACAATCTAGTCTCGATTACCTTCATTGCGCCTTGTTTGCCCTTGGTTTGTGCATCTGGCCGGTATCTCGGGTATTCTTTGCGCAGCAAGAACCAGTTCACCCGCTCCCTAGCACTCCTTAAATAACGCTTTGATAAGGTCATGAAGGTCCAATCGATCGGTCAAAGCCTAATTACGGGACCATCGCCGAAGACTGCTGCCTCTAGAACCACAACTCGTAGCGAATAGCCACAGAAAGGAGTTTTTGCACAGGCATAACGTCAACACCTGAAGAGTGCTCTATTTAGGGCAAGGGGTAGGAAATGCCTAAGTCAAGGAGATGTTAGGACAAGGAGGATCTTAAGAACATATACATCCAGGAGACGCTGTTTCAATTCCATTCTCTCTCAATGATCTCTGGCTCTTACCAAACGAACCTTCCTAATTGAAAGCCGATAGCACCAGAGGTGGCGAGCCTCTGATCCTCCCTTGTGGGCTCCGTTACATTCATGGGCTCTGGCATGAAATTGCCTAGACCGTGGCGACCGAGGAAGTTGTACGCCATTAATATGTCGACGCAGCCTAGATTCTCGCGATCTGACGGAGCGCCATGATTCTTTGAGTCCTCCTTCTCCTCTGCAGTAGAAGGATTGGGAACGCTCGTATTCTGCCGGTTCTTGCTTGAGGCTCACTGCCGAAGATCCAAGAACGCCTTCAAAGGCACCGATCAGGAAGACAAGAAGCTAGGCAGAGCAATTTTGGAGCTTACACCCCGATTCCATCTGCCTGGGTTTCCAGATTGACAGGAAGCACAATTGTGAAATACTTTCAAGTCCTCCACTAGGAGCTGCTCAAAAGGCAGGCAGCGAAGCTCCGCGTTCTTTCGACTCAGAAGCGTACAGTACATTCTATATTCAATAACTTAAGAGAGGACTTACCCGTAAACTATATATGAACCAACGATGATGAGGGATTCGGGATACTTGGACCCGTGAAGCCGCTGTTACGTGTTTACATATGGCTCACTAATTAAGCAGGTTTGCTGGGAACCAAAGGGGTAAAGGATGAGCAAAGCCTAATTGCAGGTCCTGGATAACCTATGATGTCTATCCCAGTCAGAAAAGGTGAATTCAATTGAGATATCCCACCTGGGTTAGTGCTGTTCTTTGACAAGGCAATGGACATACCACAGCCATCACCATGGCAGTGCACAGGCCCAGCCAGGTCTCCCCTAGACCCATCTGACTCCTTACTTCTTTGTCTTTCCTCTCACCAAAGCACAAAGCCAGCATCCTTGTGGATCACATCTGCTTCTAGGTCTGGATCTCTCTATCTCGCTTGTGTCATACACAGCACGCGCAGGCATCCCGTGCTTCTGCTAGGGAACTCTCCGGGCTATTGCCTCATCATACCCACTTTCCCCACTTCACACATTGTTCCCTGTTGATTCCCTTCATCCTTGGCGATTGTACTCGCTTACAAAAACCCTTGTCACACCCCACACCACAAGGAGAACTTCAAATCTCATATCCGGCTTTCAAATACACAATAGCACCTGTTGCAAAGCCTCAAACACTCAAAATAGCGTTCGGATTCCTGCACTGCTTCCACTCTTGTCAACTGCTTCGCCATTCTCAACCTTTCAAAGACTCACAAACGTATCGTCTGTGTCAGCATGGCCACCTCAGCTGCCCCGGTCGTACTCATCCGACTCCAGAGCGCCGATGTCTTCGACGAAGATATCATCATCAACATGGACAAGCTAGCGGAAATTTACAACACTGAGGTAGTAACGGAAGAGGAACGCTTCGTCAATCTCCTCAAGCACGGAATGCCCAAGGTCGCCGTGCTCGCCGACAACGCGGTGGCACTGCCCGAGAACGAAGATATTCGCGGGCTGCTCTATGGCTATATCAAAGATGGCGGCATGGTGATCCTAGCATTCCAATATGCCGCCATGTGCACGGACAACGACCTCGACAACACGTTCAAAGACCTTGGCCTGCCGGTGTGGACCCATGCTTCCGCAAGTATGTCCGTCCTGACACGCACCAACCTTGGTCGCAACCCCACAATGAGGGCGGTCTTCGGCGAGGCGGCTTGCGCCACGATGAAAGAGAGCTACAACATCGGAGCCGTCCACATCGAGGGAGTGGAAGATCGGGAGAAATTCTATGTGCCTCTCCGTTTCGACTGGAACGTTACCAAGATCAACGGTCGTAACAGCGCCTGCACATCAGCTTTCACACGTGTAGGTGCCGGGTATCTTGGGTACGTGGGAGACTTCCCGCTTCAATTCGGGACTGTGAGGGTGATGAAGGTTATGATAGGTGAGTTATCGCTAAGCGCAGATCCGTTCTTACGTTGTTTGTCTGCTAATATATGGACAGACAAGGCTCTGGGTACGCCGGCGAGTGTACATGCGCTCTCTACATATACCCCTGGTATGTTACCGTCCTTACGCGAGACACACAGGCCTTAAAAATTCGCTAATGCATGCATAGCGAACACCTTAGCCACTTTGTCTGGGTCATTCGATCGAGAGAAGCCCCGAAGCGAAGCTCCAAACCAACGATCAACCACCACGGAGACCGAAGACGCCTGGTACCAGGCCAAGAACGAGGACGCGGATGACGATGAGGATGTCGGTCTCCCCGAGGGTTTCGAAGGTCTGAACATCGACGACGAAGACGAATTCGACAGGTCCTGGTTATGAGTCAAATTTTAAGGCTCACTGCATGTAGGAAGGTCAGATCTATAGGGAAAGAGAAATAAACAGTGGGCCAGAGATGGCGCTCAAGTACCATTGCAGGCGCAAATGAATATTAGATTTGCATTCATAATACAACCTCTCCTACTGATACAACCACCTTGGCTCTACAGCTCATCCTTCACATCCGGCTTCCCACCCTTCAAATCTGGCATCGCCATGATCTTGACCACAAGACTAGTCCATCCAGTAAAATGCTGCGTGCGTTGCCCCACGCCTGTTTCGGCATTGTACTGCTCCCAGGCAAAGCCCGTCCTCTGCCATTCCTTGAACACGCTCTCAACAAGATTACGACGAAGGGAGGTATAGAGCTTCGTTGCGCGTGCCTTGTGTGGTCCCGAGCTCTGGGCGAGGTCCTAGCGGGGGTCAGTCACTGGAGCTACTCATTGAATAGAGATAGAGGGAGTTTGCAGGCAGGTACGAACCAAGAGCGCCTTTACAGCCAGATAATTCATGTTCATCCAAATCGGGCTCCGCCAATAATCCTCCCCAGTCCCATAATTATCGTCTGATTTGCTCAAGCTTCGTAGGCCATATGGCGTCCACAACTCATCTTCATCGCTGATGAGATCTAGTATCGCACCCAGTCTTGGACTATCCGGCGGTAGCAGTCCCGTCAGGAATGGGAATATCGATATATACCCCTTGTGGCACACATGCACACTCTCCTCGTAATCATCGATGGTCGCATCACAGTAGGTGTTGTGTTTGGCATCCCAGTGCAAGTCATCGATGTTGCGGACGATAGCCGTTTCATAGCCTTCGTACTCGCGCGCGTCATCGCTCTCGTCGATGAAGGCAGCGATGCGCCGCATGGAGCGGGTCATCATGCCCATCCAGCTGATGAGATCAGTATGTAGCTCCCCGGGATGCGGTGGCTGCGCACGGGGGTAGTCGTCCAGACCGGATGTTAGGATATGTGTTGGGTTACGACCTCGCCAGCGGTAGGCTTCTTTTGTGGAGAAGGCTTCACGGTCATAGGACTTGATGTCACCCCACTGGGTCTTACGGAACCAGAAGTAATGACGCTTCAGCAGCGGGTAGACATCGCGGAGGTATGCTTTGGCCGTTTCGGAGTCCTGAAGATGGGCGCTTCGGATAGATTCTAGGGGATCGGAAGTTGACGGGACTGGAGTGCCGGACTTGAGTTTCTCGAGTAGGGCATCGAAGATCAAGAAGAGCGTTGGAGGGTTGGCGTAGTGTGGGTATTGGACTTGGAATTCCTGGGGAACTTTGCTGCGGGCTTCTTGGCCTAGTATCTGCTCGCGGCCAATCCAGCCATCTTCATCCATGAGGTTGAACCAGCTCCGTATGATATCGAGGCTTTCAAACAGTCAGTATGGCATTAGACTCCAAAATTGAAATGACCTACGTCAGGTCCATGTCCCAGTCCGCAATAGGCAGCAGATGAAAGCCTTCATCCCACAAGAAGCCCCTGGGAAAGAATGGCCTCGATGGTATGCTCGTGAATAGCTCCGACGGGCCTTCAAGCTTGATGTTCTCAGTGCGGGATCGGGCTTCCGCAGTCTCTTGCCAAAAGCCCTCGTTTTCCTCCTCGTATTCGGACGCATACGATCTATCAACGATCGCGTCACCGTAGAAATAGCCAATGCCCCCAAGTAGGTTTGAAAACATCGAGTGTGCGAAGGGCAAAAATTCATCTCTATTGAAGGGAGCCTTGGGGGCGAGGAGAGCTTTGAAACGATCAGAGAAAGACTCGGTTGCCGAATCAATGGCATCAGAAAGGATTTTCGCTAGACGTCGTCAGTGGCGAGTCATCGAAAACACGGCTCCAACTTACAAGTGACGGACTTCGGCGCAGAAGAAGAAGAATAGAGGACGTCAAACTATTGTACATTGTTAGAACAGCACTTCGTCTGGTGCAGCTGCTGGGGAATCACCTCAAAGGCTCCCTCAAAGACCTTCTGCACGAAATGCAGATTACCTTCCTGTATGTTATTCGGGATCGTAAAGATCTGCCATGGCGGGGGAGCTTGTTCAGCGCCATATTCAGCGATCATTTGATCAATCTCCTTTTTCAATTCACCAAATAGGAGTGCTTCACTCAACCAAACGACATGTCAGCCAATTATTCCTAATTGACTAGTGAACTGAGGACTAGAATCGGCAACGTACGCTTTGCCTGCCAGATCTGTTCGTCCGGCGTCTGCAGACTAGCCACCATGGTTCTGTCCAGTGGTTTCTCCGCGTAACTTTTGTGCGTAGGCGGTGGATGCACATTACTTTCGGGGCCCTCGGTGATTTCAATATTAAAGTCTCCCAGCTCGTTACTGGATCCCGCCAGTTTTACTGCACCTTCAATACCCAATTCATCTGGCTCGTTCTCGACCCTCAGACTGCCGAATCCTTCCATTGCAGAGTAGAAAACCAACGTAGTGAACTGTCGCGGCGGCGCATCATCTCTTGGTGCGCCTTTGATCCGAACGCCCCAGCTCCCGCCATGTTCTCCCCCAGGAATCTTGACGAATTCGGTGGTGATGTCTATACTATTGCCCGCGTCATGAATGGTCTGGCGGCCGCCGTGCCGAACGTCGTATTCGTCCCAGCCGTAGCCGGCCATGCCCTCGTGCTGTTCGCATGTGTGCCGGAAGTCTGCCAACAGAAACCTGTTAGCATTGACATTTGCGCGACCTCTTAGAAAGCTGTTGTTCCTCGACGTACTGTGTTGTACCTTCTCGAAATCATCCGTCCGCGCCCATAGTAGTCCTGTCGTCAAGCTCTTAGGTATTCTGGGTCGAACACCGAAATATAAGTTTGGTCTGTAAGGACCCCATAGCAGAGACCCGTTTGAGCGTTTCCAATTCTGCGATAACACCTCTTGCTGGGCGTCACTAAAGGAAATACACAGCTCAAAAATGAGAGACAGGAGCGCCGGAAAGCGCCATAGCTGTAACATCACTGAATGAACGGAGAGACGACGAAAGGATGGCAAAAATGCAACATGGAGAATCGCAATCAAACAGAGACTGAGTTGATGGCTTTGAAAGTTGATTTCAGGACACGAAACCTCGAGACTAAGCGCCGACAGGGGGGAGGGGGTCAGTCTCGCCGCACATCTCCGCTCTTTACTACTACATTTTTCATCGTAAGGGACGATGAGTAGTCGATCTCCTTGGGCCTCTCACAACGGTTGTACGGTGAGAACAACCTCTCCCGTCACAGACAAATTTCGGGCAGGGTCTTGCAAACTACCGGAGCTCGGTGGACATTCTCTTCACCACGTGAAGCTTTCCAGCCGAGTTTAATCCATCATGCCTATCCGTATTATTCTAGTACCCCTGCCGTCGCCCATTTGACAGTCCAGCTCTGCCTTGCCTCGGCGGCGCGTTCCGTCCACCTCCATCATAGCTCTGTCCACCAGTCCCCTCATACGGATTGCCGCCATACCCACCTCCGGAACCATAACTTCCACTACCCCCAACGTAACTCGATCCGCCATCCATATAGCCTCCGCCGCTTCCTTCACTTCTCTCCCTCCCTATAATCGGTGGTGTCCCTCTTCCCCCTAGCCTAGCCTTTAGCCGTTCCTGCACACTTCCTCCACCCCCTGCGCTACCCGGCGGTACCGGGCTCATTGTCCTCCCAACGCTCGTACTCTGTTGACCCATGGCGACTTGATAGCTTCCAGCTCGCTGGCTTGGCAATGGCCGCGGGCCTAATGACTCTTGTGGCTCCTGCGTTCTAGTTCTAGCGCCTAATCTCGCGCCCGCGAGACCTCTTCGTAGACTCCCACTTTCTTGCGGTGGCTGCGCAGGTGCCGCATTGTCTGCCCATAAATCACTCAGACCACCACCACTGCCTCTCGGCCCAGCGCTGGTGGTAGGCCCACCACTATTTCTCCCACCTGCCCCTCTGAGACTGCCCGCACTACTAACGAATGTTCCTTGTCCCTGTTGCTGCTTGTCCCGATCTTTAGGGTCAGGCGGCAGCCATGGAGGAAAGGGTCTGCCTTTTTCAGTATAGTAGGCTCGGAGGACTTTCGAGACATGGGAGGAGTCAGGGTCGTCGACTTGGGAGTCGTCTTCTGATGATGAGGAAAGCAGTTGGCGGCGGAGAGAGGTATAACGAGAAGTTGTAGTTGATAGCAAAGAGTTTAGTGTGTTCATGTAAGACATATCTAAAAAGAAAGCTATGCTCACGCTGGTTCAGGTCTTGAGGCGCTGCGCGGACAAACCTGAGCGGGCTTGCAGATTGTGTGTGATTCAGAATCCTCTACTCAAAGGCGTAACGCAAGCCGCAAATTAATTGCAGGCGGGCAGAATGACATATGATCCTACCACTAAACTTCTTTAATTGGTGGAAAAGGGATAGCGTTCGTCTACGGATTGGACTCCAGGGCGTCATATGGTGAGTAATTGGCTTTCGGTGGGATGTTGACGCGGAATTGAGGGGTCTAGACCCCTGCGGGCAATGTTGCTACAAGAAACCCCCCCCCCCCAAGTCTCTCTTTCAACCCACCCACATCACACGTCCCAAGGGAGCAGCTCACCATGGATCTCGTAGCTGGTGTCCGCAAGGAAGGTAGTCGGTAAGAATTTCTGATCAATATCCTTCAAGCCTACAGCTTCGCTAGGATCATACTGATTAAAGTCTCTCTTCAGCGGAGGGCGCGCCGATTTTAAGTGGGAGGATGTCAAGAACGATCAGCACCGTGAGAACTACCTTGGTCACTCGCTCATGGCCCGTAAGCCCAGCTTTCATAGTATCCGCACGCCATACTCCTCCATTCTGGAAACCCCCCTGGCCTCCGCTTCGTCTCTGGCACCCCCTCGCAATCTAAGCTTCTAATCTTCTGAATATCGCATTGCGGCTAATATTTGGCAGCTGTGGGCCGTTGGCAGAAGAATCGAGATCTATCCTGGTACGCCAAAGGCGACGATTCCGAAGCTGCCCAGTCTGCTGCCAACGCCCGCGCGGAAGAGATCAGACGTATCAAGGAAGCGGAGCAGGATGCGCTGAGTGAGGCATTGGGCTACCCGGTTGTGCCAAAGCCAAAGCCTTTGGAGAAAGTAGAAGCCTTCGAGGTTGAAAGAGCTATCAAAGAGACTGGTGACGATGAAGAAGGCGACGATGCAAGAGGCGTGGGTTTCGGCGGCGTTACCGGGTTGGCGGCTACAAAGTCAAAGGCAGAGAACGAGATGATGCCGGCTCAGTCTGAAGGTAGAGGGGGGCTTGACGGTGCAACGAGGGACGCAGCAACCAAGCAGCCGAGGAGACGAAGCAGGAGCCGAGATCGAGAGAGAGATCACGATGCAGATCGTAAAAGCAGACGAAGCCGCAGCCGAGATCGTGACCGACATTACAGACATAGGGGGCGTGGAGATGACGAAAAGCGGTTTCACCGGAGACATAGATCAAGTTCACGTGACAGAGACCGACATCACCGGCGAAGATCAAGACCAAGGAGCTCTGACAGGAGAAGGGACAGCGAGCGAGTCCATGTATCGCGGAGAGATCGCAGTTATTCGCCTCAAGTAAGACGACGGGACAGGTCATGGGAGAGATCACGAGACAGAAACTTCAACAGGCGGCATTGAAATACTCGGGTAAGGGGACAGTTGGAGAAGCCTAGTGTGAGCATAAGAAATCATGGGCACGAACGACTTCAATCATCAAGCTTCGATCAGCTTCGGAATTTCCCGAGACGACCACAAGCGCCATTTGGATGGAGCTTTTCAATAAAAGGAAAGCAAGTGAAGAAGAAAGACAGTCCCTTACAAAACAGCTTCACGAAGAAGAGAAGCATTAGGAAGAAACCCACACGCTCTCTGCAATCTTGCAGGCGTTTATCCTATGCGCTGTCACCGTGCGCATTTCAATGGTCAATGAAGCCAAAGCATCTGTCCGATGCCTTCTTCTAATCCTCTGTAAAGCGATCAAATTGAGGAAGGCGAATACTTTAACAATTTGCCTTTTGAGCTCTGGATCTTGACTCGTGCCTGAGTCCATTCGACATTCTGTTATTGCGTTCATAGATAGATGTCAAGGAACGAAGCGCTATGTGGCAGTACATGCATTAGCTGGATCTTGTCTCGTACAAGCCAATCGTGACAACGGTGGACGGGTGACACGGCCATGGAGGAATCGGTGGCGTGTGCAACAAGAGGAAACTGACACTGCGAGACGATAGCGGTGCAAATGTGCAAAGCATCCCGTCAGTCCTCTGAGGAGAGAGTGGCGGTGCCTTGATGTAGTAGCAAGCTGGACAATCAACGCAAAGCTTGAGCCATGCACGAAAAGAATGCGTCTGTATCATGTTTGACGTCTCGACTCTCAACATTGCTTATCTTGCAAGCACTGCTTTCCGCAACGGCTCTTGAGCAACGTCTTCGTACTCGATCTCCATCCGCGGGTCCTTCTTAGGCCGCTTAGGTGGTGGAAGTTTGCCCCCTTTCCTCTTTGTGCCAGCAGCCGGCTTCTTGGTGGTAAAGTCTCCCTCTTGACTTCCCTCACTGCCTTCACTCTCGTCGTCGCTATTCTGATCTTCGTCTGAACCCTCTTCGTCTCCACTCTCGCCCCCTAGCCAATCCTCCAAATCCCCCGCATCCTCATCCTCACTCCCTTCAACGTCACTGACGTACTCCACATCCGCCTCCCCCTCCATCTCCTTCTCATACTCCACTTCCGCTTCCTCCTCTTCAATCCCCTCATCAAGATCCACATCCCTCTCCCCTTCCCCCTGCCTTTCCAA
>JAABUS010000498.1_pt1 | contig 99300 bp, 90 predicted proteins | sample 5560161 | NCBI WGS metagenome assembly JAABUS01 (sample SAMN10711885, study PRJNA513376) | rock metagenome | isolation source: Antarctica rocks | place: Antarctica: Victoria Land, Trio Nunatak nord | collected 2016-01-04
ATATAGAACTTAAGAATTGAATAAAGCATGATCGAGTTATAGTAGGTAAGAAATCCTGTACTCCTAGGCACGATTTCGTCTTAAAGATAATCTATATACAAGCTACATTGTTCAGTCTCGCGATTTTGAAAATATTATAACAAACTAAATAAGTAGCATATGCGTTAACATAATCGGGTTTGAATCTTTGGATTAGGTGTATGTGGCATGGATCTATTATGTCAAGAATTATCATGAGTTTTGCAACCGCTGAATAGTATTTCCATAGCAGCACCGGCAGCATTTCTGGCCTTCAGATTTGTTTTGATATATGTAGGTCTTTTGTTTGAATATATGTAGGTCTTCTGTTTGAGAACAATGGTCTCTGTTTATTGGTTATGGCTCTGTCTATCCGTAATTGTTGAAGCTTTGCTTTGGGAGAGTGTTGGTAGAGTCAGTCAGGCCCATAATCCACTAAATCGAAAGCCTGTCATGTGCGTTCCAAGCAAGGCTCTCGTCCTCATGATGTTGTAACATTCCCACCCTCCCCAATCTGCAGACCCTTCTGCCACGGCACAATATTCCCACTCCCAACCCAGCCCCACGCCCCATCCCAAATTTCGAAATCCGCTCCGAAATAATTGCCTTTACTATACAACGCACCCCAGAGCCCAGCCATGGTACTATGCAAAATCCCATACGTCAAATGCTGTTGCCTCCCGCCCGACCTAGGCGCCGGATTTGATTCACAGAGCACGATACAATCCCACTTCTGCCGGAGAAAGGACCAGTCATCGTAAGGTATTGGGCCGTCCCTACCAATTCTGGCGATCGTTTGGCGGAGCTCGACCATAGCTTCGGCGAGGATTTGGCCGAGGTCGAGCTGGGGGAATACTTGCTTTTGGTGATAATAGAGGTAGAGGGTTGTTCTGGTGTCAGGGACTTCGAATCGTACGCCTTTGTGGCTGGCGGTGGCCGAGGAGGATGCGGAGCCGAAGTAGGCGGCTGGGATGCCGGCGTTGGCGGTTGGGTTGGCGCTGATGAGGGGTATGGAAGCGGCGATGGTGGGTGGTTCGGTCCTTTGGTAAGTGATCAGTAGTGATTATGTAGGGCAAAGCCATTGAAGTCGCTTACGCTGATGCATTCAGATTCTTGGCTTCATCAGCATCTAGAGTGACGGGAGTTCCACCAGCTAGGCTGAGAATACTCTGCTCCTTGACAACCTGACCAACGGCATCAATCCTATTGACAGCCGGAAGTCTGGCTTCAAGCTGCACAGCGGCTTCCAGAATGGGGGTGGACCCATCGAGTATTGAACAGCGAGGTTTGTCCGCCGTATCTACAGATACTGAATGAAAACCAATCGCATCAATTCTATTGACAGCAGGGTTCGGTAATGCTGTAGCCAGAGAACTCAATACTGCTAGAACGCAACCGAACATAAGATTATGGGTTGTCGTGGGTTTGCTTGCAAGCATCGTATCACAGTAGGACGACTGCTTTGTGACCAGAGGATCAAGGCAATCATCAACCTAGGCTGGAATTCGTTGTCAACAAGCCATCTCATTGAGAACTTGGGATCTGGCTTGCAAAGAGTACACAACCCAAAATCTTGGATTTATTTGAAGCACAGTTGGACGCACACGCGACAGGCTACACGCGCTTGGAGTAGTCTATTGGTATATCCATGGCTTGTGATTGTGAGACTAGACGTGGGAGGTACAGAAACAAGCGCATCAAGATCACTTATCAGTTGGAAAGTAAAGCAGTAAGACTTTGTGGCGAACAGATCAGGAGTAGCCGGAGAAGGTTCCTGCCAGGCTAGGAGCTCGAATAACTACACACGCAGGGAACAGTTCAGGATCATCCCACTCGCCAGAGCCTAAATCGACTGCATACTGAAACACGTGCCTTTCGTGGGATTAGATAGCGGTCTTGAAGTTCAATGGTCAGCGCAAGCCTCATGCCGTGGATTTTGTCCTCAATTGCAGCGCTTGTTCCATCTCCAAACGCGGTATATCGCGCCACAGGATGCCACGCGGTCATGCGCTGCATGCGCTGAGAAGTGAAAGGGTACAGAAGGTAGCGACTGCATAGTAGGTCCAATGGCAGAAGCTGCTTATGGCTCATACAGTTGCTGCTACGGCTGAAGTGCTGATAAGAACAAGCTGTCGCTTGTGGGCTCAACTCTGGTAGATCTTCGTGGACACAGTGTCTGATAGGTCCTCGGCGACAACAGAATTAGGAAGAAGGCGGTCCTCAAGCGCCTAGCAGTGATTAAATCAGGAAATCACCAATCTTTAATGAATTTCAGTGAAAACGAGCTTGACAGAGTTAGAGCTACCTAGTTCTAGCCCGTCCCTAGCCCTTCCGAAAGTACCCGCAGGCTTTCAAATTTTTCGCCCCCACCTGTCACTCCACGGGAGTGGAATCTTCCAATTGTACTTTTCCCAGTCTCGAATATGTTGGACGCAACAAAGGCTGCTGAAGATGGGGAGTTGAGTCACAACCTGAAGGAGCTAGTAATTCTTGTGGAATTTATAGTTACCGTCTAAAAATATATAGTTTCTGCTTTTAATTTCTTAATAGAACTACTAAAATTTAATAAAAGTCTCGGAGTAACAACAACTTGAAATCTATCACACTGCACAATGTCTAGCCATCACCTCGTTGTTCCCGTTACTCCTCCTTCGCAAAGAGCACTTTCACGATTATCAAATCAATCACCTCACTTGGAGAATATCGACTGCTCTCCAGAGACTGCCTCAAAGCTCAAATCGTTAAAACGGAAAGCAAGGGTACTCAATGAACAGCCCTCACCAGCAAAAGCTAAACCATTCCTAAGCTGGCGCGTGAGATGCGTGGACAGCGACCTTGAATATTTACAGGTCTCTGTTCAAGCATTAAAGGAAGCATCTCCCGATTATTTCAATGATTGCGAAAAGTCTCGCTCTGAACAGTTGGCGGAGGCTCAAGGACAAGAAAGAAGATGCTTAGAAGAAAAGCTGTTCTTACTCTCGCAGTCCAAGTTTCTACAAGAGGATCTCGAGGACAGTACAAATTCGATCGAGAAAGCTTACATGCAAGAGCTATATACCTCGTGGGTCCTGTCCAGTGAGAAGGGATCGAAGGAGAAATCGATCAAGCAAACTAGACTCGGTCGTGGAGATTTCAAGAAGCAAGTGATCAAGTATCTTGACGCCGAAGTCGCAGTCGAAGGCAATACTGACCAGAAGCTGCGTTATTGTAACATACTTGGAGCGTGGATTCCGTCGGGCTTTACAAAATGCGCTCATATCGTACCTTTTTCGTTCGAGGCAAAGGAGCTTGGTCATATGTTTGGTACCGAGAAGGCCGCGCTTGAGAGCCCACGAAACGGACTGGTGCTCGCTTCTAAGATCGAAGAAGGCTTCGATAACGGGTGGATTGCTATTGTTCCTGATGGTTCGGTGTCGTCAACACCTACAGCATGGAAAGTTGTTGTCTTGAACGACGCTGTCCTCTCAAACACGGTTTACACCGACATTACCAATTCTACATCACGACAGCTGTGGCGGTGGAGGGTAAGCTTTTCTCTTTCCTACCTTTTCAACATGCTAATACATCACAGGATCTACATGATAAAAAGCTGAGCTTCAACAACGACAATCGGCCAGCGCGAAGATATCTCTACTTCCGCTACATAATGGCTTGGATTCACGCCTCCCGCAAAGGCTACAAAGATTTCAAAGTCAAGCTTCCACCTGGTCGTATCTGGGCTAGCCCAGACAAGTCTGATGGCTATCTACGCAAATCAGTCCTGAGACTCCTAGATCGAAAGGTTGGAGACGAAGATCTCCCAGAGGAGATGCTTGAGGGCGGTACTTTCGAAGACACACTCCCCGCGACGGGTAACGCTGTCCGCGACGAAGTGACAGGAATCTATACAGTCTTGAGGCTGCGAGACCATCTGAGTGGGAAGACCGTATCAGCAGAGGAGGACGAGGAGGAAGAAGGGGATGATTGATTGGCAGACGCCGACACGGCGAAGACTTACTATCTTGAGCGTCGAAGTACGCTACATGAGCCACTGGAGAAGACAGATGGGATTGCCAACGGGCATGCTAATGGTAATGGACATGCTGACGTATCCAATTGAGCCGCAGTTTCTAGCTCAAAAAGTCAACGTTCTCGCTCAAAGACGTTGTCCAGCCGGAAGGTATGCCTGATCATTGTATTGGGACTGCGTTACTAAGATATGCTAATAACAACATGAGAGATTATTGAACAAACGAGATGTATTACTACGCAGTATCAGTGCTTCCTCAATGAGGGATCGCCTCTCACAAAGGCATCACGGCTTTTCTTTGATGCCTTCAAAACAAGTTAATCTAGTCTTTTTGAATACATTGGGGATTCGAAAGTCCTTGCCTGCTATTTCAGATCAAGCACTGACTGCAGACTTTCATAACCACCTAATTTCTTGCAAACATCGATTGCTCGCCCAGATTCACGCGATCGCCACCACCTGCACCAGGTTTTCCGCGGCCTCATACAGGATCAGTACCATCAAGCTCCTTTTCACAGTCATCAAGATAACCGCACTTGAAGCCAGCATTCGAGCTGCCATTGGCGAAAGAGGCGAAGGTCTCGTCAAGGCTTGGGCCGTGGTTTTTCTGTGCCCCGAGCAATTGTTCGAGGTCTGGGCCGGGTTGTTGCATGTTCCTGGAAATCTCCAGGAGGCTAGAAACCTGCTCATTCCCCTGTTTTCGGTGATCCCCAAGTGCTCCCTCTTCCATATTACGCCTCAATCGATCACCATCCTGCTCACTCATCTCAGCCTGATTCCAAGGGAAGCGTTTATCCCTCGAATCCTCAACGAGGGCGTCCACAGCAGCCCGACGCTTTGCGTCCTCTCGGGCCTTAAAGTCAGCATCCCCCACAGCAGGTAGCGCTGCCAATTGCATATTCTCCAGAGCCATCACTCGCATCGTATTCTTCGATCGGGCTTCTTCCCTACGCCTCGCCTCCTCTAGAGCATCAGTCTTGGCGTCTTCGTCAAGATCGGGATTGATGCCAAATTTTCGACACTCGAATTCTTCGGCACGCAGCTGCTCTGCATTTTTTGCTTCAGTTGAAATCGCTACGCCCCCGAAAATCTCCGTGCGTTCCTGCGAGGTTAGCGAGCGAGCGTTACAGATTGGCTTTTTGGTTGCGGGGTGTGATGTAGATGTTTGGGCTGTATCAATGTTCTCGTCACGAGGGAGAGTTTCAGAGATTTGGTTATCCATGGTATTGCTCGACGTTTGGTAGCTTGCACTGATGGTTGTTCTGAAGAGAGAAGGTCGGGGGAGGTGGTTGTTGATAACAGATCTGTGAGTGTTGCCTGGGCATAAGGATATTTGTGTCAAAGCTGCGGGTATGCATTCTGACTACAACGCCCCGCGTCTGGTAACACTTTCAGGACGATTGTGAGAAAAATGGACATTTTGTTGGGATTTCATTGTTGTCGAATTTTACCGGTCAAATGTTGAGAGCAGCAATGGCACAATGGCACAATGTCATTCAATGGCTTGATTCTTTGTGTAAATTGGTACGGCGAATGTCACGTATGTAAACATGACTCCATCCGATAGTTTGATCTTATTATAGCTGTTCAACTTCGACCATTCTACTGACTAGCGGCGTCCAGGCTTCTTATATTCGAGAGTCGCCAGGATTCACACTCCTCACCATAGCGGTCTGATATGATATAGGGGCAACCTAAGCTCCGATCGACAACAATCGGTACAAACTGAAGGGTGCTCCATGGTTTAGGTCAAGATTATCGTTGATCGCAGAAGTTGTTGTGGTGTGGATGTGTTGAAAAGAGATGTTTGGTGTCATCGCGAGGGGATGCTAGTATGGGTTGGCCTTGCCTTCCTTTTGAGTGTGGAAGTCGTTGCTGATGAGTGTTATGTGAAATATGTGTCGCTTTGACAATGGCGATGATACCGGATAATCTCAACAAAAGTGTGCTATTCAGCAACCCAGTAAATGCTTTCATCGGTCAAATATAAGTCCGAGACAGTCAGCGGAATGAACGCAGTAAATGATATAAGAATGAGGTCTGACAGCTGTGTTTGATTGCATTGATGTAATTGACTACCTAAAATCAAACAGGCATAAGTCCTGGCGGAATCGCCGATGCAAGTGTTTCTGCTATGGCATGCACAGCGGGCACTTAAAACAACGATCATAAAGAAGGCAAGCTACGAAATCCTCAACTACAAGCTCTTCTCAACAAGTTCAGTACCCTCCGTCCTCCGCATAAATTTTTTTTCAGGAAGCCTTCCTGACGCCTTTGACTAGCATGTTGTTCCAGACCAGGCAAGCCACGAATGGAAGACTAGTGCTTCAAACCTCATGGCCAATCATCCCCACGCCTTATCCGCTCCGTCATCTCATCCATCGAAGCCCATTGGCCCTTAGCCCACGTAGGCGCCCACAGCAATTCATCATCCAATATGGCCTTAGCTTGTACGGGCGCGACATTGTGCACAAAACGACCGAAGCCTATGCCCCTAGCCCATGGCGACCACAGCGATTCGTCGACAGATCTAACGCTAGCTCGTCCGAGCTCAGCGGGCCTCGCACCAGCTGTATACCGATTATTGCTTGCGCTGTCGTTCCTCGTTGCGCGATGTTGGTGCCTCTCCTGGTTGTCGCGGATACTCTCCTGATGTGTCACGGTACTGCTTGAACGGGAAGCCATGTTACGAGCAGTATTGGGTGCTTGACGATGACCTACACGATCACGATGCCTTAGAGAATGATCGTGTCGAGTCGAAGGCTCTGCCATAGTGGCGCGTGATGGTCGGTGACCATGCGCACCAGCTTCGGGGTCGTTGTTAACGTTATTTTCACGAGGCTGGTACCGATGCGTGTATCCATTGTCCACATGATGCCCATGTTGACGAGATCCAGCGCTGTGGTGAGCGTTCTCCGTGCGAGGATGGTGTCGATGCTCATGTCCGTGGTCAGCATGATGGCCATATACGCGAGCTGCGGAGCGACTCCCGCCATTCCTGCTATTCACCTGACCATCATGTACTCGGTTGCCATGATCTCGACCATCAATACCACCAGCGTGCTGCTCTTGGGAACCGTTTGTCTCATCGCGACGCGATGCCATATCGTATTGACCGTAATCACGTCCTCCATGGGACTTAACTTCCTGGCCGCGGAAGCGATCGGTAGGACCATTTGTCGGCTTTTTATGCGCTTCGATAGATGCAATTCCTGCCTCGGGGTATGGATAATCTTCTCCATTGTACAGACGAGCTATTGCCACACTCTCACTTGGATTTACTCCAAGCCTCTTAGCATCTTTCCAAGCTCGACGATATTGCACTTCGAAGGGCTCTCTCGAAGTTCGCGGGGTGGTTACCGCCACCGGTTCGAGAATATTCTCCCCCTCTACCAGGTCTGGTAGACTCGCGTCGTCGACGCCAGATGCTTCAGAAGCACGATTCGTCTCAGCCACATCGTCTTGAGATTGCTCCGCCTTTTCTGGTGATGAAGAGTTTTTGGGCTTAGAACCTCCGGGAGGTCCGAAATTCGAATTCGAACTGATCAAATTGGCATCGCCTGAGAGAAGAAGACGAAATTCGCGGTCTTCGAGGGCAGAATTTTCAGGAGCTCCGAATATGTCTGTATGAATGTCGAAGTTGCTGAAGTCATCGGTGAGATTGTCGAACTTGCATCTAGTGCGACGTGTCCGATCGGGTGTGCTTGTGTCCGCCAGCTTGGGAACGTTTTCAAACTCCACTAAGCCAGGTAGGCTGGCATCATCATCCGTAGATGCTCCAGAGGCTTGAGATGGAGGGGTATATTGTCCATTGCTCTCGTCGCTCTCACCCCTGATACTAATAATTGAGTTATCTTCTTGTGTGTCTCTGATGGCACTATCAGAGCCTAAAGAGATGTTCTCTGCGGGCTCGTCAATGAAGTGGAGTCGCTCCAACGCCTCTTCGTGGAGCCTTGGAGCAACAGTGTTGGTCGCGGGCTCATCGTAGCGGGTCATCTCTGCCCTTGGTGCAACTTGAACTGCTGTAAGTCACTTGCTGAGGAGGAGTAGGGATTTCTAGACCAATGTTGATGAAACAGATTGAAATATGCGAGGTGGGAAATTGGTTGCAAGGAAGGTGGAGGAAGAAGCCTCGAGACAGACTTTAAGTGGATAGAAATGTGTCACCCTAAAAGTGTTGTACAAAAGTGTCGCCTGATTGACCAAGGCGCCCTGAGTCACACGAAGGAACAATCTGTGGCACATGACTAGGCAAGAAAGTAGTTGCACGGAATGTTATGGCTATGCAGGAAAGAACCGAAACCCTTGTACTAATTCAAGCACGCATGCTCTGTCTAACGTCCACGACTATCTACTATCGAGCGATCTTATAATTCGACCCCGCCCACGACAATTCCACTCCTGATGCTATTAATTCGCCTGACTTCATGCCGGTCCTGAACTTCGGCCAAAGCGAGTATTCTGACCGCTTTCGGCCATCTTGCTTCCATTTATGTCATTACGCTTGGCCTGATAAGACTTGCGAGAACGATGGCTGAGTTGTTGACCAGATCCATAGTTGCCACGGAATACTCTATGGCCAGTGCCAGAGCGCTGATGACCTGCGTTTTGAAAGCGAACGTCACCGTGTGGGCCACGCCAACTGCCTTGTCCTTCGTAGGGTACGTGAAACTGCCGCTGCAGACCTCCTTGGGAATATCCTGTCCGCGGCCAGTTCAAGACGCGGAAAATACCGTCAGGGGTATGTATCTCTCCATTCGAGTCTGGAGTGAAGTATACCGCCGGTATATCTTTATTAGAGCGATCGGTGGGCGGCGAGCATAGTCCCCTTGAAATAGCATCACCTAGGAGCATCTTTCTCTCGCGATACATGCGAAGTCCACCGAATTGAGGGTCAAGGCTTTGATAGGAGCCGATGGTGTGTTTCATACCATTTCTCCTCGCCAGGTTCATCTTGTAACCTGCACGTGTATACGCGGAGTGATCATCGCGAAGATTGCGGCTGAGATCCAAATTGCCTGAAGAGTAACGGTCAGCAAGTTGAAGCCCACGTCTGCCGCCATGTGTGGGGCTTCTGTAGGCCGGGGACGTGCTCTTAACACGCTCTACGGCATTGGCTTCAGAGCCGTGAGAGTAGCCGCGATGTGGAGCGCGGCCAAGATTGGAGACAAAGTTGTTCTCTAAGATCGCTCTATCGGAGGGGTGGAGGTCATGGGGAAGGCTCGCACTATAATCAGCGAGCGATGACATCCGGTCATGAGGATGATGTACAATGTATGGACGTGCCCCTGGGTTTAGAAGCCGTTCAAGCCGATCGTCTGGGCTTGAGTTATAGCCGGACACTGGGATACCAGCAACCTGGCTGGCGATGCTGGGATTATCAATGCCAACCACAGGGGGACAAGAAGATTTGTCGACGGATTCATTCGTAGAATCCGAAGCGTTGGTGAGTGTATCGGGTGTATGGATCTCGTCCGCTCTACCAACAGTCTCAGCTTCCTTTGGGGAAGTCTCTTCGTTTGCCTGTTGATATTCGCGACGGTTGAGCTTCATCAATGGTTCGTTTCTACTGCTGTTTCCAAGAAGTTGCCCGGTGCGGACTGGGTTCTCTGCCGTACGATTATCGCTGGTGTCGAGATGGAGACCCTCAATGTCGAGGTCGAGCGAGGCAATTGACTTCTTCTCAACGAGCTTATGATTCCGAGTCATGTTGAGCGCGTGTGATCGAATGTATTTTGAGGTCCGATGCTGTTGTGTCGGTCGATTGGGGCCGGTGCTGGTCAGAAATACTGGCTGCAGGAGTGCTCAGGCTGGAGTAGTACGTTTACTGGTAGAAAACATCTGTCTGGGTTGGAGCAGATGTTCTTTGAGCATGTGGTTTGTAGTGTAGAAGGAGGAAGAGTCTACAATGTCTGTGTTTATAGCGAGAGACGAGTGTCGCACATGAGTGTTCAGAAGACAAATGTTACAGACTTTCATCTTGGAAGAGGCACTTCCGACACTTAAGAATCTCATAATCACTGCACTCATTTCATTGACTGATCCAAACAGTTTTACGCAATCTATTGGCTGACGCCATGGAAGGACAATTCAAAGCAGGCTTGCATGTTCGGTCTTCAATAACTGCATACTGAAGGGCAAGAAACAATGTCCTTCTCAACACCTCCACCAATGAAGAGCACCGTATCTCTGACTTCGGCCTTTCTGAGTTGCTGGCAAGAGCGGCGCAGTCTAATCCTGTTAGTAAATAGCTGACTTGCTGTAAGGGAAAAGGCTGATCAGCATACTTAGTATTCGGCCTCCACACTCCTTCCGCGGCGAAACCTATTTGCGAGCGTTTCCCGATGACGGCTATCATACTGGCTCATCATACGCTGTGATGTATTGCGAAAGATTTGTTCATATTCCCCGTCGTACTCCTCAATATCAGAACCTCCGAAGGTTTCAGTCTCGTCATCGTCCGAGTATTCAGCTCCTTCGTATTTCTTTCGCAAAGCCCGGATCTCGTCGACAGTCTTGGATTCAGCTTGACGAGCGACATACTGTATCCACACAATCATCTCCTCAAGAAAGTCTTCGTCCTCGCTGTGAAGCAAGACACAGCTATCTATGATGATGTCGAGAGTACTCTGAAGCTTGGCGATTTGATCGTGGTTGCGATTGTAGCCACGACGGCCTCTGTTAGTCTCTTCTTCATCAGGGTTGTCCGTGAAGCTCTCATCAAAGCGGCGACCAGGGTAAGGCGTATCCACGTATTCACCACGGGAGTGCTTTCCACGGAACATAGGTTCGAAGGAGCGGTCGCGACGACGGCTCAAGGCACGGGTATCAAGAGACCTTGGTCTACTCTTGCGCTGACTATTTCGAAACTCGCCGTGATGAGTCTTGAAGGCAGGTTGAACTTGGTTTCGGATCCCCTCGAGGATGAAGTCGTGTAAGCTGCCCTCCGCGTCGGTTGTTGATTGGTCATTGGTTGATTCTTCGCCCTTGGGCTGGAGTTGCGATTGAAGCTCGGTAATCAGTTTTTCGTTCTCTAGCCTCAACCTCAGCATCTCATTTTCGGCCTCCAATCGCTCTTTATCTTTTCGTAACTCTGAGAGCCCGGCGGTGGTATTTTGCCTTGGATTGATTGGCTCCAGCCCCGAACGCTCCATGGGTTTCTCACCAGCTCTCCCGTCTGTTTGCAGAGTCTCTAGACAAGTTGCTTCGCGCTCTGCAATCTCTTTCCTAATCACAGGATCGAAGCACTCTTTCTCTGATAGCACGTTGAGCCAATTTGGGCTCGGATAGGTCGATGCATCTTCTGAATCCGTCGGAATCTGCTGGCTACGTCGCCATGGGACGTGCTCGGCTTCTCCTTGGGTTCGCCTGGCCGCCGGCTTAGCTTCGGTGGGTCGATGGTTCTGTACCATGATGTGAAATACTGTCGAAAGCACGCTATTAGTTGATGCGAACCTTGATGAAGAATTTGAAAGATTTGGCCGAAGCCGCCCCAGTGTTTTTCATCTGGTAGGTTCAAAAGCCAAGTCTTTCATTGTGCAACATACCTTGTTCAAGTTATTTCGCTGAGCGCAACAGTAAGAGATGTTGAGATATTGATGATGTTGTGTGCCGATCAAGTCTTAAGGAATTTCAAGAATAATGAGATTATGAGAGGGATGGGAACATTTGCAGGAGGTCGAGGAATTGGAGCAACGATGGATGTTCTTATAGCAGACCACGAGTGGCGAGGCGAGTCATCTCGATCGGTGTCACGCAAAACAAGTGCCACAACGCCTTGAGGCTGGAGGCAACAGCGCCAAAAATAGTGACCGCTTCTATTCGCCTCACTCGAGGACTAGGGCCTATTGCTTTCGGACACGAAGTTGGTACACACCGAACTATCCGCTATTTGTTAGGAAACCTTCAAGCAGTCCAGTCTCAACTAACTACCGTTTGATATAGGGGGAGTGACGCAATACGAAACACCAAATCGCACAAAGCAAGGCTGCAGTCGCGACCTGCCAAGCCGATGAATTCGGAGGTGCACAATTTGAAACAAGGCATCATTGTCTATGTGCAGATTCCGTGACATGCATATAGCTCGATCAAAATAAGTCTCTTTGTGGTAGATCATCCACCTATTGATCTTTTCCGACACCCTTGCCAGTCCACTGACTAAAATGGCTCGTTCAACTTCAACAAATTGAAATATTCCTGGAACATTGCATGCAATCACTTGATCAATAGAACGCCTCATTGTAGCCCTGGGTCGCCTTAATGCTAGCTCTGTAATCTCATGGATACATGCTTGTACTCGATCGACTACGCGACAGCAGGCATACACAATGAGTCACCTGCAAAACCAAACATCTAAAGCCACATATTCACCCAATTCACCCAAGTCACGCAGATCGATTAGCGAGAGCTGTCGTAATCACCTCAAGGACACCAATAAGTCCACCGGTACGGAAAGCGTTCAACATCTGGTCTGCTTGCTGCTGCTGCGCTAGTGTAAGTGTGGGAGTCCCATGATCGGCTGTGGTCCTGCGCCGGCCTATGCCGAGGCGGGAGAATAGCCTAGACAAACCTCGCGGAGCTGAAACTGGGACTCGTGTTGAGTGACTTTGAGAGCTGGGATCGCGCGTGTTGGGTACCTGGACGTGTTGATCGTGTGCATGCCGACTCGATGGGTGGGAGGTGGCTACTGGAGTAGGAGCAGCAGCTTGAACCCTCGACTGTTCAAGCACATATGCTAGATTCTCGGCAGACTCGTATGGAGGTGGGTTGTCTTGCTCGGGAGCTGCTTGCTGGCCGGAACTATGATGGGCTGAAAGATCGGACTGAAAGCTTGCTCGTGAAGGACGATGGGTCTCCGCACTAGCCTGATTGGCTGGTCGTCGTTCGTATGTCCTCGATGAATTGCGTGCATACAATGAAGTCCTTTCTGGGCTATCATACCGAGTTGATCTCCGATAATCATTGTTTCGTAAGACAGCTACTTCGGGATATCGTTGCGAGTGCAAGTCATTGTAAGTTGCAACAATTTAGATTGGTCTTCCCTATGGCTTCAGTAGGATGCTATTTCTGAAGTTACGTACCTCTCGCTCTGCCTTCTAGATTGTGATAGGCTGTCGCAAAGTCTCTGTCCCGACTACTGTAATAAGGGGGGCTTGGCTGTTCATCATGATATTCACATTCGATAACCTCATCAAGAAAATCCCACCATCGCTTGAAACGAGCATAAGGCTCATTAGCATAGTAGCGGCGTTTCTGATTCTTGAATTCCTTGGAATCAGGGCGTGAATGATAGAAATATCGGCAGATTGGAAGTTCGCGCATGTTATCTACGGTCTAGTGAAGACTAAAGTAAAAGGCTATGACTCTGGCCTGAGGGTCTTCTTATTTTTGTGAGCAGAAAGATGATTTCGAGACATGGGAAGAATCCTACGTTTTGGATATTGATAGAGATATAAGAAAGTCTAAGAATAAGGTAGTACGTATGGAAGCACTGATTTTTGGTAGCACACGGAGCCTGCAGAATGCCAGCTGACAAAGTCCAAGAATGTGACCGAGATGGGGCTCGCCACCCCGATGAAGATCTAGCCGTGGAACATGAGAGTCGCGGAATTGCAATAGACCTAGGCTGAGAGCAGAAGAAGAATTGGTTCACTCAGTTGAGCGAAATTTTCAGCCTGGCGAAGACAAGTATCGGCCCTACAATAAGCTTGCCCAAATACGAAGAGTGTCCCAGATATGTTTCGGTTATCAAGACAACAACGATCGTTCACACATGACAAACAGGCCCGGAATATTCGAAATCACTCAAAGAATAATACAAAAAACATGATTTAGGGTGTTGAATTGATATCTTAGTATTCATTTCCATTGCTGGATGCATTCACACTGCTTAAGAAGAAAGGTGTTTTGTTCAATGCTCATAATACCCAGCCAAGAAGGCAGATATTTCTCGAAACAGCATTCGGCAACAAATGCTACCATGATAGCATATTAAATTGGGCTAATTTCTCCGGCTACTCCTTTTTGCTAATTCTCAACGTCACTCAAATATCTGCGAGATAATTATTCCGTCACCACAAGAGCCGCCCTCGAGAGGCTGCTGCTTTGAACGCAAAGGCTTGGTGATCGTGTGCCGAGCAAGTGAACCAAAAAAGGAACCATGGCTGAGGATAGTTGCACGTCGACTATCCTCATTTCCTAGCTTAATCTCATTAGAAGCTAGTCTTAATAAGATGAGGAATGAAATAGCCACGATAGCTTTGATTTGACTGACAGTAGCGCCCATCAGAAAGAGTTCAAAAACTTCACTGGCGGTGGGAGTAGCCTGGTGCCCCATCATACGATGGTGGGTACCCATATAGTCGGTTCACTGTTGATGTAGACGCATATCGTGGTAGATTATCACCAGAGGAGGTGCGTTGCTCGTTGCGTTGAGGATTCCTTGGAGGAGGGAATGGAGGAGGTGGTACAGGTCTCGGTCGATTGTAGGCATGGATCCTCTGATCGAGATTCCAGTAGGCAGTGCTGAAGGCTCGGCTGTTGCTCGTCCAGCCTCGAGGTGGTGGTTGGCCTCGCAGTTGCAGCATCATGCAGCGGTCGATGAAAGCCTCAAAGCTTTTAACTTCGGAATACGCCTCTCTAGCGTAGAGTTCCCTCTCGTAATCCTCCTCGCCTTGGCTAATCTGACGAAAATATTTGCCGACCTTAGTATAGGACATTTCGAACGTCGACCTAAAATCCGATGGAAATTTTGTAATGTGTCAAAAGTTTTAAGAATGTAGGTGTTAGAAAGAAGAGCGGAGAGTGGTCACGCAGAATGCTTTTATGGTGAGTGGGAGACACTTCTGTGACACATTAGATTAGCGAGAAAACAAATACGAGATAAGCTGACAGGCAAACGCGAGTAGCACGAGTAGCACGAGTCGAAACGAGCGTCGGCTACTTAAGAAGATCGCAGGAATCACAAAGATCAGGTACCGATGTTGCACCGATAGGATTAAGTATCTATATCTAACCTTGCCCTATGAAACAAGCATACCATTACATCCATCACCATCTTGATTAAAATGGCCAGCTTTGCTCGCCTGTAAGCACTCCAAGGCTGTGATATCCAACCCGAAATATCATACTCGCAAATTTGCGAATCGCACATGAAGACTCTTGGCTTTCCCAGGTGATTGAAAGTAAATGCGCTATTAGGGCAAGTCTTGGTAGATCGTCAGAATACTCACCATTTCTATCTCTTCCGCTGGAGCTGCTGTGTCTGGCTCATCCATGTTAGAGGCTATTTCATCTTGGAACCCTGCTTCTTGGTCTTTCTCCCAAAGCGCACCGTCTCTGATCTGTTTATATGCAGTCTTGAATGCATCTGTGACCATCTCGGAATTCTTATGCTTGGGTGGTGTTGGGAATACTGGCCTGTCGCTCGAGTTGTCTTTGTTCTTTGTGACTTCTTCCAAGAATTTTGGCCAAGTGACATTATATTGATTGTACAGCGCTGTGCTGAGGTAGTATATCCTGTCAGGGTTTTTGTCTTCAGGTTCAACCTTGCCAGCGTAAACAGCTACCCAGCAACGACTGGCAGTTTTTGCCCTTTCGTGAAGATCCTCGTAGACCTTCAGAAATTCTGTCCATTTGTGGGATTTCACGAAGCACCGGCGATGACCAGATGATTCGTATTTCCTAACACAATTCTTCAGATACTCCCAATCGACGTTGTAGGTCTTAGCCAATATTGTGCGCTCGTAAATTCCTTTCTCTTCTTTTAACTCTTCACCCTCCATGTATGAAGGTAGCGGGTTACTCTTCGATCTGCCATTGTTGATGGTCTGGTCGGCTTGTTTTGGCGTGTATTGTTGGGATAGTGTTGGGGCAGTCTGGTTCCGACTCCGTGCTCTTGAATGCTACTTTGAGCTTGAGCAGTATGAAATGGGCTGTGAGCTTTCAGAAGAGAACTCAATCTCTAGTGGTGCGATCTGGACTGAAGAATAGGATTCTCAATTGAGTGTGGGAATCTCAAGGCCATGCGAATAGAGTATCCATAAGGTATACAGGCATTCGAAGACTCGAGTCATTGAAAAGTTAGTAGAGTCAGGCTCGTACCATACCCTTTAGTGAAATGAACATCGTCAAAGAATCTTAAGTGGGGATTGATGGCCAATGAATTTCACTCTTACAAATCTAAAAGTGTATCAGAAATGAAGCCCTCGACCAAAAATTTCGGGCAAACGAGGTTCACAGAAATAATTATCCCATTCCCTACTTCATCGTCGCGATGATCCATATTCTCTTTCTTTGTTCTTGTAATTTGAATGCGGGTCGTGTGGATGTAGAAGACTGGTAGTGGCGTTTTTGCATGGGTCACTCCCCGTTCGCGAAACCCTGGTAGGTTCTTTCTTTTGTGTTTCTATTGATGTGTCATCCTTTAGCCTAGTCACTCGAACATGACAAACAAGTGGTTCTCTGATACTGACTCTATACTCGGACATCTCCGTGAAAATTGTGCCCCTCCAACGATATTTTCATGTCCATGGGTGAGGGACATGGTGAGGTGTCTGTTAAACTTCATGTGGTCAAGCCTATAAGGCGCTAGCACAGCATAATTTGGTACGCCTGAAGAGTCCTATTGCTGCGATTCACTGTTTCCAGTTTCGAGGTGAGCCTCAGCAGCCCACACGCCTTGACCGGCGATATCTTTTCAAGTTGACATAGAGTAGTAGTCAGAGCTGCGGTTATCCCTTGAAGCACCTAGATGCTCGCGGAAACGACTTCAAGAAAGGCGAAACAGGTCTTCCACTCGGCTTGTCATAGGTCTCGTCTGATGGATTGTGTCCCGATCTACAGCTGAATATCTACCTAGTGTCTGTGGACGTCTAGCTACTTTGACTGCAATGTTCCCAATAGTTGAAATAGTTCAGTTTTCACCCAAAACTAACTAACTACACTAGTATTTAGCGTAGTCAGTTGGTTTAGGGGGTAAAACCAACTACCAACTACTAACGCTAGTTGACGCTAGTTTCAACTGATAGTTTTGACAGTTTGCATAAAATTCATAAAATTCCTAAATCGTTCATAACTTATATTGAGATAATTCTTCCCCAGCAGCGCTTTACCCCGTAAAAGGGATCCTCAGCCTTGTGTAAAACTGCTAAAATTACCAAAACTATCAGTTTTAACCAACTATTCTAGGGTATAAACTAACTATAAGCAGTCAGTTGAGACCTTAAACTAACTAACTATTAAGGGAAAAAAGGGTAAACTGAACCAACTAACTGATAGTTTTCTAAATAGTTAGTAGACTATTGGGAACATTGTTTGACTGAGGCCTCGAACATGTAAGTCCTTGACTTTGTCGCCTCTAGCTCAGCGGGGCGCATATTGATGGTCGCCGCCCCACCTTGGAGGATTATCCTCCGCAATTCCTGCTTCATTCCCCACAGTCCTGGTCGATCTCGTCGTACTACCCCCATTGCGGCTGTCAGTTTGGCTGGAAAAACTAGGGCTAGGGCTTCTTCTTCTTGTCCTACGGCTTCCTGCCATGCTCACTCTGGCACTGTTCTCTCTATTCGTGGCACGAGTAGAGCCACGTTGTCCTCCTGCCACGGAGTTTGCAGCTTTGGAAGCAGATGCTGGTCGATCAGAGACTGCTCGACTTCGAACGCTTCGAACGTCGTCGTCCGCCGGCTCGACTTCGGATTGTCTAGGGTAACGGCTCGATGTACGAGGTGATGATCGTCGAGCGTACGACGGCGGTGGAGACGTATGGCGACTCCGAGGAAAGCGCTCTGAACGCGCAGGTCCCCCATGAGCGCCGTGGACTGGAGAAAAGGTTCTGGTATAATTCCTAGGAAGCGTAGGTGGTGTGTTACCACTGTCTGGTGCAGGACCACGACTAGCATTTGTCTGGCGCGAGCGCGATCGATTTGAAATTCGTGGGGAGGAAGGTCGAGTAGCGTTTCGTGGGTGAGACGATGATGAAGGCTGCGTATCCGGAGAGGGGGCTCGACGAATTGATTCCTGGCGAGAATGACCCCGAGGCGAAACGTCCTGATCGCGGATGGGACTACTTCTTCGCGGACGAGGAGCTGTTGTACATTATTGAGATGCAACCAACTATTTCACAGGGGTCTCAACATACGTGGAAAATGGGGTTTGCGACCGGCAGCCTGCCTATGCCTGGCGCGGCTTTTTTGATAACCCCACGCAACTTCCACAAGATATTCGTACACTTTGTCATAGTCGGATCTCTCCTTTCTACTCTGGAAATTTGGCCGGTTCTCTGCGATATTACCTCCGAGCTTTTCAACATCAACGGCCATCTCTGCATAACGTTCAATGCGCCGCTCCAACTCTCGGTCCTGTGCGAACGGAACGGCACCTGCTCTGAGGTTTGAATTCATGCGCTCGACCAAGATACTTGCGAAACTCGCTGCGAATATTTTGCTACCTCTGACATGATCGATATACCTCTTTATGGGATGCTTTGTCATTGTCGTAGTCTGATGTAGGAAGGCGAGTCCAATATTCAAGACGTGGTGAAAAGTAGGAATGATCAATAAGGGAAATAACAGGCTCTGGTGATCACCCTGTTTTACAGCCTCCGTAGTGTAACAACAGGTATGATCTTGATCGTGTTACATGGTACAAGTATGAAAAATCAGGCATCAGGTATCACTTTTCGTGCCACTTTTCGTAGGGTCCAAGAGCTGGCACCAAGGGCACTGCACGCGCGAGACAATGAGAAAACATCAAATGACTATGTCTAGATATCCAATCCTGAGACGCTATGAAAGAAGAGCCAGGTACGAGAGCCTTTCATGACGCGTACTATAAGGATCTAACTTTACACCTGCTGGAAGCTTGCTTGAAATAGTTACAAAGAAGATGGATTGGATAAGGGTTGCAGCTTCAAACAAATGTATTGAGGGATGAAATCTCAACCGTAGAGAATATGAAGCATTGAGGGCTCGATCGAACCGGGTATTTTCTATCAAGTCCCAATCCTCTTGCGACTCGTAGTAGGAATGCAAATCTGCACTTTTTGCTGATGTCTTGAATCTAGCTACATCTGCTCCTCGAAGATATCGCTCATTCTGCAAATCTAGTCAGGCCATCAGGATCTTCCACTTCGCATGGTTGTCCCTTGCTGGCTAGAAAACTCGGCCAGTCACCGTCCCGGGGGTAATGAAGTTCAATCTCACCGTTGGGATGTTCTATTTCTGATGGCCTCCCAACGCTGGTCAGGTAGGTTGGCCAGTCGGGGTACCATGCCTCTTCATACGTAGGCGGAGGTGGGGATGGAGGATAGCCAGGTGGAGATAGTCTTCGGGGACGGCTTGTCCGAGGCGGACAACGAGTACGGGGTGGTGGAGGACCAACAGTACGAGAGTGTGCGGGCGACTGCGGCGATGGCTCAAGAACGTGGACTGGAGGAGAGGGTCCTAGAATGTAACCCGGAGAAGGATCTCGAATGGCTCGTGGCCGGCGACGAGCTAATATGTTAGGTATTGAACAAAGAAACGTGCGACAAAGGATAACATACTATGTATGTGGTCAGGATTTAGGTAATGTCTCTCGCGGGAGTCTCGATGGTGACTCTGCTGATATTCGTATGCATCGGTTTTCAAGCTCTCGTATGCTTCGTCGAATTTTCTCTCCTGGCCCCTTGACATAAGCCCAAACCGAAACCCACCCCCGCGGTCCTCGCATGAGACAGCCATGCTTAGGAACTGGTAAAAGTACTTGTATTGCTCGAACGTTTGTTCACGATTATAACGGTCTTCTGCCTCAGCATACTTACGACGATGTCGGTTGAGATGCCTGACATAAGCAGCTATAGAATGACGGCGAGGCATACTCACTGTCTCGCTTGAAAGATGATAGTGTAGGGAAAAGGAAGAGGTACATCGTAGCAATGGAAGTTACATAAATCCCAAAGGTTGTGTACATGTGCAACTGCTTTGGTGGTGTGGGAATACATAGCTGCCAGCTGGACGGCCCACTGTCTTGTAGTACAGAGATAGGGTAATGTCGGCATGGGTAAAAACAAAGAGGACGATGGGCTCAGGAACCAAATTTTGAGGAACACGAAGGCGGGATGCATATCACAGGACATGAAGACGAAGTTGAGCAAGCCTAGTCCGCAATACTACCCCAGACAATTCGTGAAGCCTTTCAATGGCAGTCACCATTGCATACAGCAGGCAAGGAAACACAAGCCTGTAAAGCCGTTTCTTTGTGAGAGATACAGAGCAGTCTACTTATTCGACTGTCTGATTGTTTGCAAAAGTGCTGTACTTCACTTGCTATCAAATCGACATGCACCCTATCTTTAACTCATCCTCCAAAAGTTGGATCCATGGCTAGACATCCAAGCCCATCCTAGTATTTCCTGATGTCTCTGCTAAAGCGTCTAGGCGTTCAAAGTAGTAGATAACCTGAAGCGTTGCCAACTTGGTCAGTATTCTTGAAACAAAAGGCATCTGCTTATAACGTACGTCCCCGCCTTGAATGAGCCTCTTTATCGTGCCTCTGCAGAGCTTCTCTGGTGGGGAAGTCCCTCTTACAATACGCTTCAGGGCACCCGTATACAGTCCTTACCGGTGCAGGCTTAAAATGATTAGTTACAAGAGCTACACCTTGTGAACTATGAGAAAAGCGTACCTCTGCGTTGGGACCCGGCTGTCCTTGCTCGACTATTTCTGTAGTCCCTGCTAGGATAAGCTATCAAGTTCAGTACTAGTCGAATGAGGATTGACTCACTTTTTATGGGCCTTCCAAAAAGACGGTCAAGTACTTCACCAAACCCCATGATAGAAGAGCTGTTGGATATCTTCTCCCAAGAGGATGCTTGGGACTTCGTTGTGGGTAAATTTTACAGCAAAACTTTCTGGGTGGTGTAGACTGATAATATGCCTTGAAGCTCTGTACAGGGTATGAGCAAGGCAGGAGGAAAATCTTGGTGATCTAGTCTCCTTTTAAGCCATGCAGTCTTCGGTTTGTACACCAGTGACACAACAAGGCTGAAACGCTATGCGTGAACAACAAGATCATGGCGACTAATGCAGAGTTACACAAACATGTTAAAATGATAAAAGAGAGATCATGGAGATATCAAGTTGTTATACGAGTTCGTTCTTGGGATGTGTGGAAATTAAAAGGGTCTACAGGCGTCAGGATATTTATATGTTTCGAAAATCAAAACATCCTACTATATTGCAGCAATACTCGCGAGGCACAATAAAATCATTGTTAGATAACTCATCATCACGAGCTTCTATTAGATGAACCAGGCTCGGATGCCGGAAAATCAAGAGGTGGAAAGAAGTCTTCATATCCATCTCTGTTGATCCTCGCCAGCCTTGCGACTATCACACGTATGTTCAATTATCCGAGCGCCTCTTATCAATCTAATAAGGAGGAACGTCACGATACAAATAATGGATAAACAATAGCTAGGTGAATGCTTAAAGATAGTGGTGTAACGTAGCTGAGCGATGTATTGTGCATCTATTGGGAAGCCATCCGATTAAGACCTAGCCTGCACGTAAGAACAAAGCCGAGAGAGCCAGCATTGGTCTATCACGTAGCCCATAAGTTTGAGTGCCACGTAGGACGCTGATAGTGGTCATTACCTTTTGATCGGCGTCTTCAAATTTATAGGTTGCAAGCATAGCCCGGCATAGACGGCGTCATTCGAGGTAGTCGTACATGTGTAGCGAAGAAAAACTCTTATAGTAGTACTTTCGTGGTCCCCAGTGACGGTGCCCTGCGTATCACGCTTCTGGGTAGTGGGACCCAGAAGTGGCACAGTCGCCACGAGTCGCCAGTCTTTAAAGCATCTCTTCATCGTGTTGGCTCTTGCTTCTTCACTCCGATCTAGGTCACTACAGCATACCCCCTTAGCTCACCTTCAACATGGCAGCTATCATAGAATACATCGATTTTCTGCATTGTGATCCCGACTCCAGATACTATGAAACGGATGAGAATTTCTATGAAGGAAACGAACCACTGCCCCACTCCATGAGCTTCAAAACGTTCCTTGATATGATCACTGGTCGGCGAAAGATGAATTTGCAATCTCAAGGACAAGGAGGCAACTTCAATAGGGTCTGGGATATCTTGACTATAAGGCACAAGTATTTTACAAGCGTCCTTAGAAAATATCTGTTGCTCTGGTCAATTTTGGTAGCAACGCCTCGGTCGGCAGAATCCGGACTTTGCAAGATATCGCTCTACCGACACTGAAAGACCACGTCCTCCTCGTGCATCGAGACACGAATATCGCGAACGTCGCGATAAGCGTCAAAACAGTCCTCATAGTGGCCATAGACATCATCATGTCCACGTCCACCATCGACACACGTTGAAGACGGAGTACAGATAGTGGACCACTCAGGTCTATTCAGAACAGAAAGTCTCAGATTCTACTTTGATGCCGGGAAAATTTGCTCCAGATTGAAATGGAAAAAGACGTCTAATTGACACAATGAATGGGTATAATCGGCAAGCAACTATTTCAAAGGCAGCCGAAGGAGTACACACTGGACTCAGCTCGTAGTCTAAGACTTGCCCTAACCATAGTCTATAATCCGTCTCATTATGTTCATCCAACCGTGCCTAGACGTGGCGTATTCGCACACTAAGGTGCAATAACGTGCAAGTTATAGAACTAGCCTTATATTCTCAAGGTCCTTGGCTATCGCCCTAGCTCTTGATTTGACAACAACTTAGCTACCGATGGAGAGGAAACCACGAAGAGATTCGTAGTACTGCCGCCGACAGATACTACGTGTGTGAAGACCGAAATTGAAATTAAAGAATCCCGACGAGAGGAGGACTCGTAACGCTCTCCACCCCGAGGTGGGCTAGGCGCGCGTGAATATGCATGCTTTGCATCTTCGTACTCCGGCCGGTTGCCGTGAAGGACTCCAATGTATTCGTGTGAGGAATGCAGGGTAAGAGTTCTGATAGATGCTACTATCCGACATGATATTCTAGATTTGCTGACTTTTCGGGGACTATTTTAGAAGCGAATAGAATTGCATACGAAAAGGCTGCGGTTCTATAGTAGGAGCTCCCATCATGTTACATTTGGGCAGTGTAATAATCTTGCCTAGTAATACTCTGGAATGACTATCTTGTGACTATCTTACAAGAGGAGACGGGTATATTGCTTGTGAAAGTGCGTGTAAGCCGCAGCATCACCGGAGTTGAGCCTTCCGAGTAAGTGACACTGGGCAGCGCCGTCTCTATAGCCCTTGATTGCGTGTAGAATTGAGCAACCCGTTGCACAGAATAAAAATAGTTGGATTTGGTGGCTAGCTATTACACCTCCGTGTTGGGAAGAATGTAGAACATCCATATATTATTGGTGTGATTCTGTATGACGCCACTCAATTCATAAAGAGGATGTCGTAAGCTGGTTAGAACAAGGTTCTGTAACGAAGATTCGGCTCGCCTTACCCAGTATACGACTGAAGCTGTTACACAGATGGGACTGATGACAAGGTCACCCAGAGTCGGAAAAATTGACAAAAAAAGGGCCAGTACTGTTGGTATATGGCCTAGCGCCTTGGCATATCGCTAGATAGCTCCCACAGCATAGACCTTCTTAATGAACAACTTGCACCCATTCAGGATTCCAACAAGTACACCACAGAAGTAAAGGGCGTGCTTCTCGGAAAAATGTAGCGACCGCATAAACATTGCCGGTGAAGCTACAACAGCAGCGAGTTTCGACACGAGTTCTTGCGATGTCTGGCTGCAAGCAAAATCTAATATTTTAAGAGTTACTGACATTATTGATATGAATACTCACTTGTTTCCACACACGCTCGCCTTGCTATAATCCCTGAAGTCTGCAGCTTTTGCGCTAGACCACTCTTCACTCGATCGAATAGCATCAGATATTGCATTTGGTCATGACTGTGTCGTACTCGCAGTCTACCACCATCGCAAAGACCCCCAAAACCTAGATCAAGGAAAAATTAGCTAGTGTCAGTACAGAAATGTTGAGACTGATTTACCAAGACTCTTGTCCTTTATCAGTCGGTGCCTCCGCTTCGGCGCCATGCACTTGGGATTCGCAGCAGTCCCATTCGTCCTCATCACTGCTGGCAGGTATATCGACGAGGTAATCCTCATTTGCAAGCGCGGTTCCATAAGCCTCGCTACGCGAGCTAGCACTGCTGGTATGGCTCCTACGGCTAAGGGAATATGACTCAACGATTTCAAGCTCGTCGCCAGCCGTGGCACTCAAATGCTCGATATCGTTTGTAAGACTTTGGTTCACATGTTCATTGACGCGTTCGATGTTAATTACCACGACGTCGTCCAGCTCGTAGACGTCGTACACACCATGGTAAACATTCTCGGGATTCGTGCTGGTCAACCCTTGCTCGTGCAAGCCCCAAGTCCCTTCTTGGCTGTACGTACTCGCGATATGGCCCTCAGCTAGGGCTTCCGACTCCGTGTGAGCAATCGCTCGAAGGCCGCGTAGATGGTCCAACTCGGCTTGGAGGTCGGCCATCTTTCGCGAGAGAGTATCAATGTCACATTCAATGTCAAAAGCCCGTTGCTTAAGACTGGCAATCTCCAAATATCGCTCACGGTCAGAAGAACCGAGAATGGGCTGAGTCGATACCGTAACAGGGGGAGGTGTGTTATACGACGAGGTATCGATCAAGTATCGCGTACGCTTGATGTCCTTGTTGTATGACATTGAAACCTTCGGACGTGTGGTATCAACAAGAAAGCGTGTCCGCTTGTCTTCACGAGCCCACGCCGAGGACCTAAGAGCTACCAAATAGAGATCATTCAGGGCCCAGTCATGACGCACACCGAGACTATGCTCCTTACTCAGATATGTGGTGAAATCGTAAGGAATATTGCCGACAGCGGAGCGCTTTTGGAACAGCCGAATGGGTCGTACCGCCTCCATGATTTCTTCCATGAATGAAGATATTATGTACCGTGATGTGTTGGGAACAGACACCGCTCGATTGGGTGGCTGATAGCCCACAACCTGATTACCCAGCCACAGGTCATCACCCAGGTACATTGAGCATGTAGATGGTTCCTGAGTTGGAGCAATTGCAGTATACTAAAGAACTGTGTTAGATCGATTTTGCTTATCAACTAATATGGAGCAAGGATGGCACTAGCCATCATAATGCAGTCACGTTGCTATTGGAACACAGATTGCTGAAAAGACATACCTCGCTAGGTCCTAGCATTGCTCTTCTGGAAAGCAAATGATGAGAATTGGATATGGATGTCCGCTACTATGAAGATAGAGCCTTGTAGTAAATCAACAAACTGAACGCTGAAGTCCGTTGCACCGAGAAGAAGGATTCGGTGATCTGTTATCTTAGCAGTGGAAAGGGGTAAATTTGAGAAAAGTAGTCGGTGACGAAGAATCTCTTATAGTATTTGGGGCCGCTAGTGCGTCAAGAGTGATTCACTAGGAGTATTTACTGAAGCCGTGTTACATGTCGAAAGGACGGGAAGACTAGCCCTGGAATATCCTAGAGACCAATGATGGCTCTGAACTTCACAAACTAGGATTCCGTTAGCCTTGACTAGGCCGCTATATCTATACTGCAGCTGGAGATCTTTGAGACAGGGTATATATGACACTGTTCTCCATGCTTTTGTAGCCTAGGCGCGAGGAGCGAAGGGGAGCTTCATAGAGCAAACCATATTGAGAGGCGACATCAATCATCTCGACCACGTTGAGCATGTCACAAACACTTACAATCGTCTTCGTCCTAGCATGCAATGTTTGTCAACAGACCAGGCGCTTAAGCGTCACACGACCGTTTAGGCGAAGCTGGAAAGCTGCCAATACTACTGGCATTTTCTTTGCTTACGGGTAACGACAAAGACCAAGGAATGCGCTGACAAAACTGCACAAGTTTTCAATGATTTCGATTGCATAACGAGGCCAATCCAGAGTGAGCTGTTTTGGGTACATGTTCCTACGATCGTGGTGATTGCTCTATATTATTAGCAACGAGTACAACGTATGATATTGGTGTAAGACTTCATACCATATTGATTCCTTAGCAAGCTTCCTCTCTCGCCTATCCGTGGGTCGCATTGGTCTGCCATTCTTGATTGTGCTCGGTGTAATTGTTCCCAGACACAAGACTGATGTCTTTGAGGCCTGGAATACGAAAGCATTCGCGGCCGTGGTCCTTGTGGGATACGCCTTCACCGGGACCAACCGAACTCGTAGCACGCTGCCGATGTGATCTGAAGGCCAGGACAACAAGAGCCGTGTCTCTCAACTCATCAGTAGCAAAGCCATTTTCAGCGCCCGTATTGTAGCATAATGTTTATTTGGGCCAGACAGATCAGAATCTCCAAATGGTACAACCCCTGCGCAGTTTATGCTCCAGGTGCTTGAATTTCCCCTTCGGATCCAGGAGATGACTTTTTATTTTGTACCTAGCTCGGATGGCGGGTGTTACCTTCTGTAGTCTTGTCGAAATGCTATATTTTGCCAAAGGCAGTATTGCCCGTGTTCTGTGTTCAGCTAAACACATCTTGGAACAAAGTAGGTGAGGTCCTTTCATCATTCATCGATGCTATAGCTGGATTTAGACATGGACTTTTCTCTTGGTAACAGCTTTATTGTCAAGACATAGAATCTTGGATCGTCGTAAATTGTTAACTCTCGTAGTCTGTTCCTGGAATGCAACGTCCAAGGAACCGAGGTTCAAAGCCACCAGAATCAATCCCTGCCCAAGGTTATGGAGTCCATACACAATTGGTCACGACCGGAAGAACTGAGAAAATGAGTCGCGTTTTGAGATTCGAGCCAGCATGACTAGTGCTACGCCACCCGGGCCACCTTGTACCTCTAGCATGCCAAGCTCTCCCTTTAGCGTAATTTCTTCCATTACTAGCATGACAACTTCTATCACTAGCATGACAACATCCATCACTATCTTGCCGTTACTACTACACCCTTTTCTAGCCTCGTGGTCGCTCAATCATCCATGCTGCAAACAACTACCGTAGATATGACTGCCCATCTCGATGATGATGCAACGTAGCATTAGATGCACCTCTGGGCTCACAGTCGTCTCACCAGGGAGGCTCTTTGGTTAATGCATTAAAGGCTAGCTTTCGTGTGAGCGGAAGGTAACATCGACTACCAAGTAGGCAGTGTCTCATTTGGAAAGATGACGTTCTTGAAAGACTCATAATCCTCCAAATTGTACACCTCGGCCGGAGTCACGGCTGGAGTGATACCAGACAAGAAGACTGAGTGGAGTAACTGTGAGAGTGTAAGTGGTTAACATTGTTGCATGGAGATCTGAATAATGTGACTACATACTATGGCACGCAAGATAAGAAAGTACCATCTGAGCATAGTGCATACACTCTAGCTTCTTTGCACTGAGCAGAAAGAGCCTTTAACAAATGATGTTCATTTAGCCGGACATAGACGTCTCCAAGAACTTCTTTCGAATGTCCAAGTTGATGGCTGACGGAACTAATTCGGAAACCATGCCCCTCAATCATGTCATCGAACTCGGGAACCTTGCGTAGTGCGTGCTCCAACGGAGCTCGCCTCATTCAAAGAGGTGGTGCTCATCTTCGGTACCATCTACCACCGCGCGAGTGCTGGCATCGCGATTCAATGATGGTAAAGAAGGCTCAACCTGAGCTGCTGTAGGTCTAAGGCCTGCAGCACTACCATGGATTTCGATGGGACGAGGTGGTGTATCACGCTGCTCACGTACAGTCTGAGTGCTATTAGTAAAACCACGACTGACTGACTGTGGTGATCCCTTGACTGTGCTATTTGAGGACTGGACTTTGGAACTAGCCACCGACGAGTTCGCGGATGTTCGAGCGCGATCGGACTGGTAACTCTCACTAAATCGCTGACGACTCGATGCGAATTGCTGCCTTCTATCTGGGTAATGTGTAACAATAGGCTGGTAGCCTTCGCGCTCATTGCTGATGGTGGAGGCAACATTTGATCTAGCACTAGCGGTAGCTTGAGAGCATCCAGACTTTGAAGTGCTCAGAGTTTTAATCTGGATATGAGGGCGTGTGCTGAGCTTTGATGTGTTGGATTCGTCATCGTCATCATCGTCACTGCTCTTGTCATTGCGTTGACTCGTTCTGCCTGTAGCAGAATGTTTCTGCAGATTTCGCTGATCTCGCTGACGCTGTCGGCCGATGTTCTCCGGATTATAAGTGCCGGAGATAGCAGTTCGATTTTGTCGAGTATTGCGATGTATTCGTCGGCCCTGGCCCAGGGTATCGACCTCACCATCGAGATCTCCATTGGAGGCTGAACGCGTGGAGCGGTATGGGCCCGACCGTCGTCTATCTCGTACATCTCTTCTAGTTTCTCGTTGTCTACTTTCATCGGAAGATGCAGCATCCAAATCGCTATTGATGTCCTGGATACTAGGACCTGCCCTCAGATTCCCTCGTCGACGTGGGATATACTCTCTCCCACGCCGAGTACGTCTGTCAACTAACGCTGATGGGGCCATACGACTATCACGATCTTGAAGGGCCTGTTGACAGCTCTCACGAAGCCGATTTTGCGCTGAACCATTGCGGCCCTCCCCGATGTTCTGGTCAGTGTCTCAACCAAAGTCTCGGCCATCCCTCAGACCTTGAACATATAGGCGTCGAGCCATCGCCTCTTCTTCCATGTCGTCTGCCTCTTCCTCCAACATCGCCGCATGGGCCTCTACGTCATCTCTAGCACGTTCATTCTGACTAAAATTAAAATCTTCGTCATTGTTGCTCAACTCGTGAGCTGGATCGGCTTCATCATCGCTAAAGCCACCAAGGTCTAGGTTTAGAACACGAGTGTCCTGCTCCGGACCATGACCTGGAAAAGGAGATGCAGCACTGTCCGGACGGCCCTGTCCTCGACGTCGGACTATAGTTTGGCGTGACATATTTGATGTGATGGTATAATGCGGAAAATTGTAATCGGAGAAGGTGATTACTCGATAGCCCTGATTTTCTGTGTTGTTGATGGTATTCCTGACCCCGAGACTATGTCTTGATCATGGTGTAGCTAGGCTAGTCTGTGACACTCGAATGTCGTGGCCTATGGCGAAGATCGAAAGCCTAGGGGTAAGAAGCGTTGTGGTAAGAGAAGGAAACAAGGAGAGGAGAGGCATATTATATATAGGTAGCGGGGAGGCAAGAAAGTGTCATACCGCCCGTGTGTCAAAGTCAATGTGATGGGTACGTGTCACGACTGTATGTTAGAGTATGGGTCGAGGTACAATCTGCAACTTCAGGCCTACAGAACAGCAAAAATTGCTAACGCCTGAGGATACAACAAGGAGCTCGATTTCAAGAGTCTTAAGCAGCCGACCAGGATTAATCATTATGGCTTCGTAGAACAACAACGAATACGATCTCGGCGTCGAGGAAAGAAACACCGTTCCAGCACTAGCCGCCTTCGCGAGAGCTATCTACCTCCTGTTTTTGAACCCCATTTCTCCGTTAACATTACCCAATCTTTCCATGTATCTCTCACATTCCCCTTCGCATATCCCTTTCTCTTCCAGCTCGCCTTCCATAAACCCCATCGTCCCATGGACTCACAGCGCTGGCTACCGTGGGCCGTGACAGCCCGTGATGCTCAAACGGAAATCTCTCCCAATACCGAAGGTCAGCATGCTTGCTTGCGGCACTTGCAGCAGCTCTGAAAGACCCGGTATGAGGTTGTCCAGCAACTGGTGCATCCCCTGGACCCTTGCTTAGGCGACTACGACTCTCGACAGATTTTCTGCTCTGATGGGAGGAGCTATCGTTGGCTGTACCTATTGGAGTGATAGTTGGAGGCTTCTTCAGGGACTTTAAAGGCGTTTCGTCAACCGAGCACTGACCTGAGGATTGAATTGGGTGGCTTGTTCCAGCAGAGGTGGCTGATGCGGACTGTTCTTTTCGGGATGATTGCGTTTTTGTTTGAGTCTTCCCAACACTATGCTCTTTACCTCTGTCAGGTTTACGACTCTCTTGATATTTTGAACTAGGATTGCCATCTTCGCGCCCAGTACCACATCCAGAAGGCTTTTGTGAGGAGCTCGCCACCGGAGTACCTTTAGAGCTCTTACTTCCACCTTTGGTGGAGATCGACTGTGTAGCGGGGTGTTTGTGATCGTTGGAGAGTTTCTGAGCATTCGCATGCTCACCAACATAGTGAATGGCCTGGGCTTCCGGATCGGTCTCCTCAATAGGACGTCGATTATCGTCGAGACCATGTCTAGTCGCATATTTGACATTCTTGTCGAGGGAGGTAGTCATTGATGGTTTCTGGCTTGGCTTTAGGCTGGGTCCTCCGAAGTTACGATTTGTACTTTCAATGTGTCCATTCCCCGTGGTGTCTTCTAGTAGAATTGCAACATTGTCAGACGTCAACATATATCGCCCACCCCGGGCATCACGTAAAGCGCCGTCGATCCAACGTAGCGAGTGATGATCCACCTCACGCGCCTTCCGGCGATTGATCTCAACTACCCTTCGCTGAGCCTTCTCGAGGGCCTCGTAAGCCTCTTTTCTCTCGCAAGATTCTTCTTGTTCGCGACGACGACGTTCAACCCTCGCCAGCTCTTCTTCCCTAAATGTGGCTTTCGAATCGCCTATTGCTTGCGAGAGCAAAAACTCCTCGTAGTCTGCTTGAATCCCCAAAGAGTCCCGGAGATGGCTACAGTTCCAGGTTGATGTCTCGTTGCTAGGAAAATCATCGTCCGAAGGGTAATGCCCAGGGATCACAGGGTTATCACGAGTTTTTCGGATAGTGGATTTTTTGTTGTCCGGACTAGCTTGCAACAGTCGACGAGTTGGCGAGGATCGACCAGGAGCTTTCACATCGTACTTCTTAGTGGAATACTCATTCAATCTAGCTTGGAGCGTTGGGGAATCCAGTTGCTCCGAGCCGGCATTTACAAGTAAAGAATCGCAGTCGTCATTCTTTTGCTTGTTCTGTCTAGTGGAAAGTCTATCAGGCATTGTTGCTCAAATGAAACGTCAAAAGGTGTGATGGTAAGGAGTGTCCGGAGCGATGAATGCTATGTTCCAAGGACTTTGAGCTGTGTTGCACTAGGTGTTGGTGCTGAGATATGGTAATCGAATAACAATTAAATTTGGCGTCAATTGCTGAAAAGTTAGAAACGGACTAAAAGCACACGCAGGAATGCTCTAGTGAGTATGTCAAGTAAGGTAGAAGATGGTAGAAAAAAGGTAAAAGAAGGCAGCAGCAAGTCGGAGATATATTCGACAGCCAAGGCACTAGAAAAGGGTGTTATAAAGTTTTCGTATTGCCTTCTCCGTCACGCGCTTGAGCTAGTATATATATTAATTGGGAGACAAGGAACGACTGAGTCTATCAGTCTTAGGGCACGCATGAAGCAAGTCGTGAGGCCACTCTGAGCCCCGAGGCCTTACTAATCTATCTGTTTATGGTCTTTAACGTGAAAAACCCGGCTAGGAAGTCATCCATATACAGCTATAGACCTCCGCCACGTAGTGTTTATAGCGTCAAACAAAATCTTTCATTATTTGTAGCAAATACAACGGCAACCAATTTTACAGGAAATTCAGAGGCCTACAGCTCAGTAGTTGACTGCTTGTCAATATGGATATGGCAACATTTCGCTGTGAAGCCAGTATTGCGACTTTCAGTCGAGGTACGTCGACTGCTAGGAGTTACCGGTGTTATTCTCACTATCAACAATTCGATATCAGCTTCCTTTGCCTACAATGACCAGAATCAAAGAGCCTAATTAATTGTAGGAGATGGTTAGCCCTGTTGAAATTCCCTCAGCCTTGCGAAAAATGTCCTGTTCTCCAAATAAGATTAGCATTCAAAAATGGCATCAAGTGGCTCTTAACGTGATCAAAAGTGTCCTAACACCTATTTTGATCGTGTGGTACGGCGAAACTAAGGTTCATCTCGACTGCCTTTGAACACTTCTTGGCTTCAAACCCAACAACCCTCCCTATTCTACTTAGCGATCCCGACACAAATCCGCCGATCAACCATCTACTTCCCAATTCAGCTAGAACTCAGAGAGCTAATCCCAAGCCAATCCTCTCACGATTGCGGCAACCAAGTCTAAGAGCAGTAGAGATGGAAGTATGGGCGCGGCGGTGATTTGCAGGACGGTGATCAGGACGACATGGACAACGATGTAGATGGTGGTTCCTGAGCGAAGCTTCTACCTATTAGCTATGAAGCGAAGATTGATGCACAGAAAGACTTACCGACATTGTTTCGAATCGAATTTGCTGGTTTTTGTTACGTTGATTGCCGTTTCTTTTCGGTCTAGATGGACTGTTGCAAGTGCCAACGGATTTAGGCAATGGAGATGGCCGTGGGTAAAACTTGTGAATCAGGTGAGCTAGGCTTGGAAAGATGTAAGTGTTGCATGAATGGATGGGAAAATCTGTCTTTGTCCTGTGGCTTTGTTCATTGTGTCGTGTCGAAGGAAGATTTTGAAAGACAAAGAAGCCAAAGCTAAGCACGATAATGACCTCCATTTTAGTAAGATTTCGTCAGATCATTGAGCCTGGCAACCATCCTCCGGGCCGCGTGCCTTGTTCAAAGATGCTAGGTTCTTCGCGGTGAGGCGTGTTTTAGGGCTCTTCTGCAGCCTGTTACTTGGCGTCGGGATACCTTCATCAAAGGCATCGAAGTCCTTCCGCTCCTTTTCCTTGAAAGCTTCGATATTCCTGTCGTTGTCTTCTTCGGGAGGCGTAGTCTGGACGAAGTGTCCCTTGATGTCACGGGAGGAATTCGATCGTTCCCAGTTCGTTTTCGCTGAGTGTGATTTGCTATATTCATTCTGCCTTGTTCCGTATCTCCCGTTATCATCGACTTCCGCCAGAGGTGAGCTGAGGTACAGATTGAGATTTCGTATGAGGTTGCGCAACATCAGATATGTTGTCATGTTCATGACTGTGTTCACTAGAGAAAGCACCGAGTCTTCTGTCAACTTGAACGCTATGAGCATCACTAGAGCGTCTAGAACAAGATCCATAATGGTTTGATGTGACAGGTCTAGCTTGTTATGGTAAGAACGTGAAGCTTTTTAGTTGCTCAGCGAGCTGCGATGGGGCGGCAGTCTATGCATGGAAGTTATCTGGAGTGGATACTTAACTTCTCTAGTGTCGCACGCCTTACCGGACAAGTCACGCAAAGCCTTTCATCGGAAACTTTATGAAAAAATCGGGAGACTATCTTCTCTTTGCCTACCACTTTACCCACTTCCACCTCAGCTTCTCTGTCTACCTCTGGAGTCTCTAATTGAACCTCTTTGTTGACGTTAAAGATAAACCCTAGTCTGATGATCACTTCCAACAGCTTGTCAACGCTTTGCGGACTCTCTAGGTAACACTCATCATAAGCAGCTGCACCATTCGCTTTGGCGAACGCCATTCCCTCCTCGTCACAAAACCTCCCTCCACTGCCCCAGTGAAACGAGTCATCATGCGAGCTAGCACCACAGGTTGATCACCAGCACCTCGCTTGATGTACGGCAACTTGAAATTGGCGTGATCGAGTATTGCAAAAACATTCGAATCATCTTCCATTTCTTGCTAATTTGCTAGATAGCCCAAACACCACTAGAGCTATACCTAAGCAGTATCACATTGGAGGTATGTTCCATTTGCAGAGTTGTTAGCACAAGGTCGACAGCGTCTTGTAGACCTCGCATATGGTCAAGGATGTGCTTTGCGAAATCTTCGTCCCATAAATACTTCGACTTGTCTTTTCTTTTTGTATCCTTCATGCTCTTTGCTCCCATCGTACAGCTTTTCAAGCTCGCAATCGGGCAGTGAAGAATGTCTGAATTGCTGACGCGGAGCGCTTTTTGTATCTAGCAGTACGTTCAGTACCTAATTTCTGCAAATTACTACTCGTCTTGATTCCTCCGAAAAAGTAGAAACGCTCGATGACCACACACGTACAGGAGAAAATATGAAGCTTTCACTAGCTCTTACTGTGTAAGATGAGCATGTATTCAGTTTTGACAACGACTCGCCTCTAAGATGAAAGGTCTGTGATGCAAGAAATACGAAGAAGTTTCACATGATCACTGTTCCTCCCATTGTCCTTTAAGATACGTAAACTTAGTAATTCTATATATGCCAAGCCGAGTCCATGCCAAGACCATTTCAAGTCCATCAGCCCGTCAGCAATCACACAGGCAATGCACCAAACACCACTCGCTGATGCAGAAGCAGAAACGAAAGGGTATGTTCGCGATAATTAGGAGCAAAAGTCTCAATCTTCGATACAGACACCTTGCACCTCAAAACTAGGGTTGTGCCGAATGCAGTTAGCGCCATCTCAAAAGCGTGTGTGACAGTCTCATCTGATGATTTCGAGCACACCACCATGACATGGACAAAGTGTACAAGCCATCATCGACTGCGTGTTTTTTCGCATCACGCGCCATCCCCTTCTTGCGTCTCGTCTTCCTCATCCTCAAAATACCCTCGTCCCCGGGCACCCGCACCAGCTCGCGCCATACTCGCCCTTCTATATTGAGCTGCCTGTGGGCTTTCTGGCACAATCGTGTTGATCTCCGCCTGCAGATACGATGTGAAATCCAAAGAGCCGCGAATAGGCTGGCCTGCTGTCGGGAGTTGAAGGCTGTAGTCGCTGGGATTGTCTTGCGGCGCGTAAAGTGCTGCGAAGGAGGTGTGTGCGCGGGGACGAGTGGAGGTTTTAGGGTTGGCGGTGTAAGATGAGGTGTTGATGGAGCTGAGAGGATCGGGTTTAGCTTCGCTGGAGCGACGGCGTCCGATGGAGGAGGTGGTGTAGGCGTGCGAGAGGTCTGGGATGGAGACTTGTCCCTGACCACTACCATAGCCACCGATTGGTGCCAGATCATCGACTGAGTTTTGGCTTGCTATTGTAGGCACGGTGTAGGAGTGTGACAGACTTGGGTGCATGGGCAGGGGTTGCGAGTATGTGAGGCCTTGGGTTGGGTTTGGAGGCGAGAGTGTGGCGCTGAGGGGTGTTTGGGCGTAGACGCTTGAGGTCGAGGAGGCGGAGCGGGAGGAGAAATCGGTGTGGGTGTAGGGGTCGTCGGTGTGAGAGCGGATGTGGGTGTAGGCGTTGTTTTGGGGGCGGGGGCGTGGTTGGGGAAGGGCACCGGCGTTTGAAGAGTGGGAGGCAGACTGTGGTTTCATGGTTAGTTGGTGTAGTTTGAGGGGTGTGAGGAAATGAGGAGGGAGACTTACGTATTTGCTGATGACTTTCTTCAGAGCATTCTCCAAGGCTGGCCATGCGAACACCTTGACATCTTTTTCAATATTGCGTGGTTTTGGGTTCGGAAAGCCCATGATCACTTTGAAGAATTCCTCAGTATCTGGTTTGGCTTTTGATATCGTCAAGGGTTGATGTGTTTCAAGATTGCGACGAATGCGGTTTTTCTCTTCGACTTGGAACCGTGAACCGACTAGGGTCTCCAGAAGAGCTATTGTGTCAACGCTGGTGACAAAGTATTGGTCTTTCTCCTCCCAATAGATGCAGCTGATTCGGCGCTCTCTCGTAGCTTGATGGGATGGTCGTTCGTCAGGCTTGATTGCTCTGAAATAAGTATTGATCGTGCTCCCATTCTGTTCGCCTTTGAAGAGGACAAGTCTTCGTTTCGCCACGCGCTCATCTGCAGACCAGTCGTCTTGCATGGTGTTTAGCTTCCCACAAATCTTGATGCTTGCTCTGTTGGGGTAAAGTGCGTATGGGTTGAACGTTCCATCAGACGAAGACCCTCCAGATGTGGACGCACAGCCCGGCTGTGTTGGTTTGTTTGATGCGCGCACAAGAAGCGGGTTTGCAGGATTTGATGAGTTTATCGACGTGACGTAAGATGGAGCGTAGCTTATGTTGGGGCTTCTGCTAGGCCGACATGCTGCAGTGTATGAAGGGCTCCATGAAGAGGTCTGGCTTATGGGTGGCCTCATCAGCGATTTGGAGTATGCCATTGAGGCTGGGTCCTCGTGAAGGCTTTGCTGACTCTGAGCTTTCCCATAAGGCGTAAGCTTCCTTTGCATCGAAGTCAAGTCGATCGAGTGCAGGCTCTCAGGATATGCCAAACTCGCATTTGATCCATATGAGTATGCGTTGAACTCGTGGGAGCCTGGCTGAGCCTGTGGCGATGTACCTCTTTTCACTGAACCGTGTAGCTCTTCTGAGGACTTCCTCTTGCGGGTGAATTCTGACGCTGATCGAGGCTCGAATTGTTTGCTACCTGTGGGCAGATATAGCCAAGGGCCAACATCAATCAATCCTGCATCGCATCCTGACTGCTCTTGTAACTGGAGGCGTAGCGGAACGCGAGCGCTGGTAGATCTGGTGTCTGCAAAATCTGGAGCATTCGCGGTGACGACATACTTGTAGCAGACGTCGTGCTCCCGAGGATCAAGGCGGTCTATGGCGGCTGGTACTCGCTGTGTTGCAAACATCAAGCTTGGAATCAATGATGCTGCTCCAAGCAACTCAATGCTCGAATCGAGATAGATGTAGACATGAGTACCGCTGTGACCTTGCTGGGGGTTGTAGGAGGAAAATCCTGGAAGTTTTCTAGGCTGGTACTCGCTGTAGCTCGAGGTCGTTGCCCCATATGATGCACGTGGCTGATATACGGAGCTAGGTCCGTAGCTCATCTGATCTGCATGTCGGTCATATGCGGTTGACTGAGGCTGCAAGCTTGGGTCGGAATGGCCGGGCAAATTATATGTCAGATACAATGGCTCTTGTGTGGGACGGCTGGAGTTATAGTCGGCTAGGCTAGCATAGCTTTGCGATGGCCTTCTGGCATCAAAATCTGTATCAGGCTATTGTCAGCCTAAACGCTTGAAACGCCTTCCCGCTCACGTGCCGAAGGTCACGGGAAATGTTGCCACGGCAGGAGAATTTTGAAAATGGGGCATCGTATAAAAAGGATGGACGTACTGTTGAGGCCTGCATTCTGGGACTTCTCGTAGCCTGACATAGACAGCAAAGCCGTCGTCTCGTGTGGCTTGGCCAAGAGGCCGCCGAAAAGCTCGCCAGTGTATATTGCAGCCACAGTCTCCGCCAGCTCGTAATGGCCACCAACGATGACTGGAGAATTTCGAGTCTGTCGCTGTCGAATGGTCAGCATCTCTCTATGGTGTCATTGAGTGCATTGTGGGTAGGGCATCGCTAGATTGAATTCGAAGATCATGGTCTTAGGCAGATGTACTAGGCAGTATGGTCGCTGGAGTATAGAGTTCGCAGAGACGCGATTGATGGATGTCAGACTGGATCAGGTAGGGAGAGGTACAGTCGCGAAGCCTTCGCTTAAAGCATTCCACGGGAATGACTCCGCTCGCGCTCGAACATCGGTGAAGTGTGATGGGATGGGTGGACTTACTTCCAGCTCCTTGAAGATGGTTGGAGAATCCAGCTTGACTGCACTGTTTTAGAGAGTGGTTGAGGTAGTGATGTTCGGAAATGAGCTAGGAGAGATCTGGGTAGGAGGGATCCGAATGTAAGGAGACGAGAGATTGCCCGCAGTACGGTAAGCGCTTTGAAAACCTGATGTGCGTGCTGGCAAGCTGGTCATGGATTTTATAGAGGAAGCAGCTTTCCGTTTTAACGCACTGGTTGTTCGTTCCAGCTAAAGTCGTGTTCGCGCTAGGTGTTGCACTGCTTGATTGGGCGAAGGTCTCGGGAGAGTGTAGGATCCCAAACACAGGAACAACGAACTCAGCGCGAGATGATCTGACTCAATACTTAGCACCATGGTGGATTTGGAATGAGGCGCTTAGATGCAGAAGTGCGTGAACTGCTCACCTCAAAGTATAAAGGCTGAAATTGTGACTGATACTTTAGTCCGAGCTTCTAGAGCTGCGAGATAGACTTTTGGGAAGACTTCAAAGACCTATCTCAGGTCAGCCTTTCAGCCAACGTTGAAAAAAAAAGCAGGAAATCTCTGAGCTGCAACCACGCAAGGGACGCCATACCTTCTACTAAATATGATCCCTTGATACACGTTGAAGGCGTTTTGGTCCCGTACATTCCCATAAGAAGACCGAAACGTTGATTATCTAATTCACTATCTGGATGCGGCTCATGGTAGATCCGTGCGTTTGAGTATTCGGAGGATTCAGTGAGGCTGCGACGGGAACGTATACTCTACTTTGGCTGCCGGTAGGAAGCTGCGGGTTTATGTTTACACAGGCCGCCGTTCGATAAGATTCTAAATTTGACGTTCAAGGGAACATGGATAAAGGAAAGGGCTGGAATCATAGTGCTAAAATCTCTCGATGGATGATCACATATTTCGATTGCTTCCACAACATGTGTGGTGGCTTTGATGAACATAAAACGTTGACGAATCGAGTTGGGGCCAAATTGAAAATTTGAGCTTGCCGTTGAGGCGAAGATTTGCATTTTTTGACCATACGACATCAGAAAGGAAAAGCTAGAGAGAGACATAGTGCGCGTCTGTTTCGATAGGCAGAGCCAACTGTGACTGTACCAAGACTGCCCACCTTACCATATAGGGATCGACCCAAAGATCTGGATCTGGAGCATTGTGATCAACGGGCCACATCATTGTCTGTGAGTGGCTAACGGGAGGCACGGTAGGGCGGACGATAGCCTTGGTAACAGCCCATCCTGGTCATTTCGCGGTGACGGCCACATAACGGCAAGCAAGCATCAGTGCAACCGTTGAGATCATCAGGGCTGCAGACTTTGAGCAATAGCATCGAGCGAGCATTGGATCTTGTAATGCGAGTGGTCACAAGGGCAGATCTGTGAGGGGAGAAAACAGGGATGTAAGGAGAAACACTAGCGTTGGTATTGCATCCCAAACAAATTTGCTAGCGGGCCGATCAACCAACCTTAAATCAGGGCCAGAATTTGTGACCAGTCCCGGCCAGTCAGAATGTAAGGTAAAGTATCTGCTGTTGACGAATCCATAGAATGCAATGCCTTCCATGAAGTATTTCGTCGTAACTTCCTTCTTACTTGCGCGCATGAACCGACCAACATGTGAGCTCGACCTCCAGGAAGTTTCGCATGAAATGATGTATGCGTGAGAGTGGTTGTAGCAATTTGAAATAATGAGTATGTGACCGCTGCTGCGACCAACTCCTTGTTTTTTTTGGCTGGACTCTTTAGCAATCGTGTTGTGATTGCTTCTTCATTTCGTTACTCTGCCGCACCGCCCGCGCGGCTTGCTCTTGGGTCGCGCATCAATGTGCGTGGTTTATGTTTGGTCATTCTGCCATCTTTGATGAGGCTTGTTGCCATAGTTACAGACTGTCCAGATTCGTTGATGTTTTGCGTTTCAGGTGGTCGAAATGGTTTGGCAAGGAAGGTTCCCTTGATCTTCTCCCGAAGATTCCCCGGACAACGCGATGCTGCTATTCTTGGAAGGATCTTTCCTGCGTTCGTTTTACAGGTTAACAATTACTATTCGGACGTCTTTCCATCGCATTTCTTGCCCATATCAAACACCTTCCGCGAATTTGATGTTTGAAAATGTCGCTGTCGAAGCGTTTCAGCTCTTGAAGGATTTTCCTCGGAGACTTGGCATGACTGGATTTTGCTAGCCTGCAGGAGATCTCCATCGGGCATATCGGCGCCATAGAAACGACACGCGATTGGCTAGGTTTCACTCCGTACAGATGTGACAACATAGTCACTCCACCAGCCTAACCCAGCGCCACACAGCTCAGTGGTAATGAGAGGAAGCCCAGGGGTTGAAGGTAGAGTCCAGGCAAGTGTAGGCGTAGATGGAGGGTGAATAGGGCAGACTGGGGACCCCTCAACCACGACTTTATCTCTTTGCTCGCTAAAACCCCGCTATCAACTTATCATTGAGTTTGCAGAAGGAATTCGCCTCACGTTCGTCTCAAGTCTATTCTCTGAATTACCACATTACGACTGAGACACCAACCACGTTCTTCGCTACTATTGCACTTAGACATTGAGGTATTTCAACCATCTCGAACCAATGTGGATTGGGTCTTGACGGACGCCAATTAGTGACACCAAGTTCCGCGAGTATTGGCGTTGTGGTGGGTTTTTCAAAAAATCGGCATTGCGATCTTGCGTAGCCTCAATGTCTAACGTCACTTAACACAGATTTCTCCTCCTCTCCTGCTACGCAATCGAATGTTTCCGCGCTTAGCAACATGTATGAACATCTTTGTTGCCGTTGAGGAAATGATGTAAGCTCTCAGGAGAGGCAAACCAAAATAGCACCACCGTTGTGCTTTGAGCTACCGTGTGGTTCATCACACATTGAACACGCGTACGTCCTCAAAGAGTGTTTCTTGATATCCAGAATAGCATTCACTGAGCTCAACCGATGGCTGCAACAAAGTCGCCAGGCCTGCTTGGGAGTTCTCGACTCTGAGCAATGCTCCCATGCCCTGGATGGAGAGGAGCAGGTTGAATCTGCCACAGTTACTGATCTGCCAGACTGCAACTTCGTCGCACAATAGCACAATGCGCCAGCGTTTACCATTGATCTCCCTTGCAAAGGTGAACCCAAAACCTCCGCCAGTCCCCCACCTTGGGCTTTCTAAGGGAAAAGAGACGACCGAAAATCCCAACAGACGCAGAGCCAATGGGCGGGACACTCCTAGCAAGCGCATGACCGTCCAATTTCAGAAGCGAACAGAGCTTCAGCTCTCAACATCAGTCTCGCATTGGCCCAGTCCACCTTCTGGAAGAGAGTCGCAGATACAATCGCTCGTCCACAGCAGTCCTTCTGAGGCTAAACCCGCCATAACTTTGGCTGTTGAAAGGATATAATTGCTCAGCCCACTACCAAGCAAAAAAATGAACGGCTCCCATTACACACCCATCATTCTCGAAAGTTATTCCACTGACGGACCCTGGTACCATCGTCCCCACCTTCTGGCAGAGGGTACTCCTAATCAGGATTTGCCCACACCCATCCCCAACCTAGCTACACAACGATGTTGCGAATCACTGTCCAAGACTCCAGGCGCGCTTTCATTCTCAATCGCATATGTTCCTTTCAACTAAGCAACGCTTAGAAATCATAGACTACCCCCTTCCATCCGACCCCTGGCTGCAAGCCTGCGGACTGAATCGTTCGAAACACCAGCATCGGGCTTTACCCACAGCATTGGTCAGAAACCTCTCGCTACTTTACTCGCCTAGTCGCTTCCTTGAAGAGAGCCCTCCCCCATGACACATCAAGAGGGATCATAGCAGGAGGTGATGGCATTGCGCAACACTGCATCTAGACGGCGAATTCATTCCAGGCTCACAATGAGGCATTTGATCTCTTTCTACACACAACTACAATATCGCTGCGTATGGAAGATGGCACTTTCAATGAATTGAGGCAAGGATCGAGATTTTACCTGGACGGTCTAAATAAGTCCTGGAACCTCACATTGGTGAAGGGCCTCATCTCAACGTTGTCGGTTCACGATGGGTATGGATTCCAAATTTTGCATGAGCTGTGGGAGAATGGATATAAAGGTTCATGTCATGTATTTGGTTCTGCGTGTTCGTAGACTAGACGGATGCAATCGAGAGTTTAAATACGAAAACTCTTCACACACGACTACGTCGCTACGCAGCACCAGGCGCCAGGAGCAGGTCCCAAGCTGATTGTACCACATTTCGCCAATCCTTTCCTCTGTGTTTCTTCAACCCGTTTCCCCTCGGGACAAGATCCCAGCCCCAGTCACCTTCACAGCTCATTCCGAACTACTCATCATACACATTCAATCATGAACAAACACCATTGTAGTCCTGCACTCTCGACGCGTCTCCTCGATCCTACCCTAAACTGCTTCCTCTTTTCCAGCTCTTGCCGATCCCTCGCCTTTCCACTGTACCATCAAGAGCTCTGTCTGTCATCCATTGGTAGTCATTTTTTGGTGTCACTGCTCAAGACTGGCCGAGGAGGAACGAGAAGGACGGCGTTGTGATTGAGAGCTCGCCTTGAGACTTGGACATGATGAGCACTCCCAAACCCATTAGTACCAGGGGCGTACGAGTCGGGGCCACAAAGCGGCTTTTGGCTCCTATCTGCCAGGGGGGCGTAGAAGCGGACCGCTGTGGAAGTTGGTCCCATGTGAGATGGTTCAGCACAATGCGAACCTCATGGCTGTACGGAGGATGACACCAAAAGTCCTGGCAAGCGCTAAGGATGATAGTGGCTTGGCAAATATCTAGCCCCGATAAGGGTTGCCTGGACAATTGGCATACTGCGCCCCCCGCAACCCTCTCGGGGAGTGCTCGAGGGAAGCCTAAGAATCGAGTTCCAGGGTCTGAGCGCTAGAGAGATAGGGGGTAATACCCTAGACACATACTTAGGCAGGCCCTTAAAGCAGACCATGTCCAGGGCACTTCTACCCAAAAGACATAGAGAGTCTTCAGGGGGCCACTAGCGCTTAGGGCTAGGGTATATCTCCACGCTAGCCAGGACTTTTGGTGTCATCCTCCGTACGGAGTACAGAGTGAATTTACATGGAGATCTCGGTACGGGAGGAAGTTTCCTCCGGGCTTGGCACCAAGGCTTATGGACGACTCCAACGTTCAGACATCTATTCAACACCTTTTCAACACTTTTCAACACATTTGCACGCTCACCAAGGCTTGTCTTATTTCCGTGAACGCTATCTAGTATGATATCTCCCTGTAGTGAAGGGCAAGGCTCGTTTGTAGGCCATCCACTCGAGAATGCTACCAGTATTGGAGCCCACTTGCCAGTACAGTAGCAAATTGAGGACTCCATCTTGCAGCACCATGAGGATTCGAGTTCAGAAGCATTCTCGCACTGTCATACCCTCAATGATAATGCAATCGCATGAGATATAGGGCAAGAATCCATCATGTCGGATCGCAGAGATGATACCCTCGCACAAATCGATAGCTAAAGCTCTCGCAATTCTCCTACACTCTTCGTAAGAAATTTGCTCAAGTATGATCCCCACTTGTATCAGCCGCTGGATTGTTCTACTTTTGGTGAGTCTCAAAGAGCTGCAGACTGGATGCGCCGGTAAACAAGGAGAAAACGGCCAAGGGAACGACAGCTCTTAGTGAAATGAACCACAGACTCTAGCACTCAAGATTGGATGACATATAAGCAGTCAATTCTGGCCAAACCAATGTTCAGTGGAGCATCGACTTTCACGAGCAGTAGGATCCCTAGCCTTGCGTGCGTTACGCGTTATGTCGCATGCCATTCCGACCAGTGCCCTGTCTTGCATATTTAGAGATCCGAATGAGTGATAACAACATGGAGAGACAAAGCCTTGGGAGTCTCAAGCGCAGAGGTAAACATATGTACCTTCTATTTGTCATTGGAAGTCCTGTCTCGACGGGATAATGTTTCTTGTTCTTACAGAATGGTCAACGCCGGACCACGATGAAGTCGCGTCTGGATGGTATCAACGCGACGACAACTTCACTTTCGGCCCCCTTCCGCGATTCCCCTGAAAACCCCCAGATTCCTCACTGGAATTCACCTCAATTCATCCTTCTTCCTCCCACCCCCTCTATCCCCAACCTTTCCTCCTCAACTATCCATCTTTGTCAAACTCAAGAACATACATCAACACATAAATGTCAACCGGCTTCAAAGCCATCAACGTATCAAGCAACGCAGCAATGTCTGTTAAGGAAGAGCAGTTGAGCGACGTCGACAAGATGCTGCTCGGTGAGGTGGAGATTCCCACTGGCAATGGCGGTACCACCACGATAAACAAGGGTGGACCTTATGATCCTGAGTACTACCCATTCAATGGCACTATGGGTACGCTCACCATGGTCGATAAGAAGGGCGACCCTATCAAGGTCGAGAAGGCCGAGAAGAACAACGCAAGTCATCAAGCTCTCCCTTTCGTCAGCCTCCTTCTTGTACTGCTACCTCCGGGTATTCCGCTCTCCTTCTGCTGCATATAGTTATTATCTTATCGGTGATGCCCCAGTCTTGCTAGCAATGCCAGTGTTTTTACTCTTTCTCGTCCGGCCTCCTTGTGTAAGAGATATCTGGCTTAGCCTCCTAGCTACTCGGAGCACGCACTGGAGTGGACTGCAACAACCCCACTTATCCCCGCACCACATCTCTTCTTGTTTTTGATCGTCTTGTCTCTCTCGATCACCAAACTCCTGAAAAGCGTCAACTTGCGTTTGCAATCTCCTCATACTCCTCTTCCTCTCAAAAGATCACCAAAATGCCTCGCAAGCTCACCGTAGCATCTACGACCTCCAATTTGCGACAGGTCATGTTGAATGAGATGCATTGGCTAATATCCCACATCCAGGACTTCAAGGGTGCCAACATCGACAATGCCAAGGTCGTGCCCAAGAAGCGCGGCGCCGCCTCCACCAATGAAGCAGCCGACGAAGCTACTCCTACCAAGAAGCGTACTGCTGTCAAGGACAAGGCTGTTACCAATGGAGATGCTGCGGCCAATGAAGGGGCCAAGGGAAACGCCGATGAGTCTGTCGCTCCGAAGACGCCAACTTCTCGCAAGAAGGCCGTTTCCAAGTCTGCCTCCGCCGAAGACCATGGTGACCATGGAGACACTGAGATGGCTGACTCCGCCACCTCATCAAGCATACGTGTTTCGCCTAAGAAGACACCCGGCAAAGCCAAGTTCAATGGTCGCAACGACGAAGAGGGCGATGAGGACCCAGTCACCCCACCCAAGTCAAACGGCGTCACTGGTACCAATGTCCGCGGAACCCCACGCAAGCGTCAAGCGCCCAAGGAGAGCATTGCCAAGCCACGTGGGATCCCGGAGTCATATGAAGAAGCTGATCAGGCTGATCGTATGATGTGTGTCATGAAGGAAGAGCAGAAGGCGTCATGGGATGATATCCGCAAGATGTGGAAGACGATGACGGGTCAGGATACCGCTGCCAGGTAAGTCCGCTCCTCCCTCATCTCTTTTTGTTACACTAATCCTGTGGTTCAGCACTCTACCCAACCGCTACAATCGTATCAAGTGCAACATGATGCGCTTCCAGCCCGGCGATGTAAGCATTCTCCCTATTCTACCTCCAGCAATCGCCCTCCCTTCTTTTAAGCGATTCCCCAGCTAACACCTCTCCAAAATAGGACGCCAAGCTCATGATCGCCGTCAAACAGGTTGAAGACAACCTTGACAAAGAGAAATGGATCATGATCAACAAAGCAATGATCGCCAGCGGTGCTGGCAACTACCCCAACGTGTTCCTCCAGAAGAAGCACAAAGAATTTGTCGAATTGATCAAGAGCGGTAACGCCGACGAGCTCCTTGAGACTATGAAGAAAGATGCCGAGCGTCATGATGGGGCTGAGGATTCTGGTCTTGGCTATGATAAGGCAATCAAGGAGGAGGACATTGGAGTGGCTATCTAGCGACTTCGGTTCCGCAACGGTTGTCTCCGCCGGAGAGAAAGCTAATGAGCATGGTGTGATGGAAATATGGCTTACTCTTGTTGCGCATAGCAAAGACTCATATGAAAAGGATGGATACGCAAACGGTTGATGATATGGTCTCAGAATCTGTAACCTTTTCTTGTCTTCATCCTTAACTTTCGCATTCAAATTCCAAATCCCTCCATCTAAGAGATTGGGCCTCTTTACTTGATCAAACTATACGGTCTCTATCAAAACTACCAACAGTAACTTTACTATCACAACCGTCTCAACATGTCGTCTGTCATTGTCACGATTTCAAATTCATCTATTACTGTTACGGGTTCGATTTCCAATTCTCTAACAAACAAAATATTTATTCTTCTAGAAACAGACTTTTACTTATCAATTATACAATGAAGAATAAATATATAAGATATAAAATACGACTAGTTCCACTACGCTACGTCTTCCATGTCGAGAGCTGATGGAGAAAAAAAGCTTACGAGCATAATATCTGGAAGGCAAGGCCGCGTTACGCATGATACGCAAAATACTTACGATGTTGCGCAAGAATGGATATCCATATCGGCTCAGAATATATAGATTCTTTCCATGGAAGTTTTCTGCTACGTCTTTCATGATCATCTTCGCCAAGAGCTGATCGAGCAGGATACTACCGCTTGTTGATGAAGTATGGCGTATGCTTGTTACGCATGGAATAGACTGATATGAAATGGATGGATAGGCGCAATGTGGATATTGATATCGGCTCAGAATGTGTGGGTTCTTTTCGTTGTGGTTTTGTGCTACGTCTTTGTTGGTTATCTTCGTTAAGAAATGATGGAGTAAGAAAAATGGTGATGACGCTTTTTGATGGAGAATGGATATTTCGAAAGCTTGCCGTCCGATGGAGGTGTGTATGGTCTTCGACTCTTTTCTGAGTAGTAGGAGGAGGTTGGGGGCTAGATAGTTTTCCTACTTAGGGTTGGTTAGGCGATGCGAAGATACTCTACTGGATTCGTTTCCACAAATTCATGAATGGTGGAATGTTACTGAATGAACACGGTTGTAGATCCCAAATCAAGGTCAAAGCGTAATACATTAGTCTACCCAATATGCTTCCACGTAGCATACCCAGTGTTTCGTACATCACAGTATATGTCCAAATCCAACCAACCAAAATCTAGAAGGTGTGTATATAACCCAATCGCCATTTGCCCAGTTTTTGAACAATGTAGCGCCAGCGCTACCCATTTTCATATAGACATGAAACATTCCTCCTCTCATGTCGCACCCTCCTTAGGCGCCTCCCTAAGCAACCCAACCTGTACCCTCAACTCCGCCTTCTTGTCCGCAGCACTCATACCTATCCCATAATTAGCTCATGTATGCTTCAACTGCCATCACCGCCTCCACTCCATTTCCATTCAATCATCTGCCTTTTTTCCTTTGCCTTTCTCCTTGCCCAACACCCCTAGCCATCAACGAAGTAAGAGCATATCTTACCTAACGTAGTTATCCCTAGGGCCTGCAGCACCTGTATAACCTCCGCCGGACTCATGGTTCTGATATCCTTTTCGTGTTTCGGAAAATGTTTTATGGCGCGATTCGTGCTGACGTCGTGGAGGGGGGCGAGGACGGCGTGGGGATTGGTACTGCTGAGTTGGGAATTTAGAGTCCGGGCGGAGGAGTTGTGGGCGCTGTTGGAGGCAGAGAGTTAGCAGGGGCGGTGGAAGCGATTTGGGGCGCGAGAATGGAGAATGCGCAGGAGTGTAGTACTTCGCTTTCACCCTTGTCTCGAGCTCCGTGTTCTTTTTCGCGAGCTCTGCGTTTGCATTCTCGATTTTCTTGATGCGCTCTTCGTGGAGACCGGATTTGCGCGTTAGTTCGGAGGTGGATGTCTGGAGGGATTTGACGCTTTGGCCGAGTTGCTCGAGCATGTGGGATTCTTGGTAGGCGCGTGCCATGGTTGATGTTTTTGGTGAGGATAGGGGGCTGATTGGGGCGAGGGGAAGAGGGAGGGTGTATGTATCATTTCAATGGTGCGCAGAAAGCGAGAGTATATAACTTGGAAGACGATGATGCAATGGACAGCGAGGCTGGGATACAGTAGCCGTGGCCCATTGGAAAGTTGGCAGCGGGATGGGAATGGAGCTTATCGATAAGAGCGTTGCCAAGACTTATAATTTAGGAGCGTAGCCGGCCTCTGCTAGGAAGGTATTACATGAAGCCATCGAGAGCCTAACAGGCGGGTGTGAGTATATCGCTGAAAATGTTGCAAGCAAGGTTTCGAGACTCTTGTGCTTTGTAACGGTAAATTACTACTGCCTGGGTGGCACGGGTGGTAAGTCTATACATGCCGACGCTAACCGCACTCCGAAGACGGAGACACGTAAAAGGCACAAAGGTTGAGTCACAGTGATAGATAGATATACATGTATATATAGATGATTGCTGGATAATATCGTAGAGCTTCAGAGACACAACTCCCGGATCCAATACTGCCGCACCTTGTTGCTAATCTCCATTGTCCTAGGTTCCGGCTAAGTGCTTCTAGAATGGGAGACTCGACCACTCCAATGGCCCCATACCCTTTCGGCCGCCCAATGCGAGATGAATGCTTCCTCTTCGCGCCCACCCACACGCCGTTGAACCATGGCGCCTTCGGCACCTACCCCGAGAGCGTCCAAAAGCGCCTACGCGAAGTTCAAGCACTCTCCGAAACCCGCCCAGACGTCTTCGTACGATATCAATACCCAAACATGCTGGATCAGTCTCGCGCAGCGATTGCAAGTTTCCTCGGCGTCCCAGTCGATGAGGTGGTTTTGGTGCAGAATGCCACTACTGCTATCAATATTGTGCTTAGGAATTTGAAATTCGAGAAGGGCGATGTGATTTTGCATTTGAGTACTGTGTATGGCGCTGTAGAAAAGACGGTGAAGTATTTGGAGGAGACGACGGTTGTTGAAGGTGTTAATGTTGGGGTGGAGTATCCGATCGATGATAGAACTTTGGTGGATAAATTTCATGCGGAGATAAGAGATGCGAAAGCTGCAGGCAAGAACGTCAAGATTGCGATTTTCGATACTATCTCCAGTCTGCCTGGGGTCCGAGTCCCGTTCGAGCGGTTGGTATATATCTGCAAAGCAGAGGGTGTGCTGAGTATGATTGATGGCGCGCATGGAGTTGGCAATATCAAGCTGGATTTAGCGGGGCTTCAGCCTGTTTTCTTCACCAGTAATCTGCACAAGTGAGTCGATCCTGCTTTACGTTTGGAAATCGGTCCTTCATGCAATGTCTTGACGGCTGGTACTGACCCAATAAAGATGGCTGTACGTACCCAGAGGGTGTTCCGTCTTCTATGTTCCGAAAAGGAACCAGCACTTCGTCCGCTCATCCTTACCGACATCGCACGGTTTCGATCCGCTACCGAAAGAAGGGGGGATGGAGATTGTGAACCCATTGATGGTAGCGGCGAGTCCCAAATCCAAGTTTGTGATGCTCTTTCAATTCGTGGCGACTATCGATGTTAGCTCTTACCTTTGTATTGAGGAAGCATTGAGGTTCCGGTGGGAAGTGTGTGGGGGTGAAGAAAAGATTATGCAGCATTGCGTTGACATTTCCAACGAAGTTGGCAGGCTGGCTGCAGAGATTCTCGGAACCGAGGTGATGGAAAACGCAGAGAAGACGCTGACGAGGTGTTCCATGACGAACGTGGGATTGCCATTGAAGATTGGAGATGGGAAAGGTGAAATCCCGTCGAAAGATACGTACGTGGTTGCAGCCTGGATCACTGCAGTTCTTACCAAGGAATATGATATCTATGCACCTGCGTTCCTCCATGCAGGTGCATTCTGGACCAGGTTCAGTGGGCAGATATATCTTGAGCTTGAGGATTATGCGATGGGTGCGGATGCTCTGAGAAGTCTGTGTGAGCGTGCTAAGAGAGGAGATTACTTGCAGAACGAAAGTGCCTAACGCTGCAAGTAGGCCAATAAATAGGCAGCTAGTCTGTGTATACCCATCAAAATTTCCCGACTCGAAACGCACTTACATGGTGAATGACCGTACAACATGACACTGAAACTGTAAAGACTCCGGTCCGCTCCGATTCTGATGCCTGGGCATTCGCATCAGGACATGACTGTGTCCTCTGAGGCCGCCTTGAGAATAGATCATCGTCCCTATGCTTGTGCCTCTCCAAATAGGGCATTTCTCGCTACGATCCAGTCAGAATAGCGCTGTCTAACATCCTGAATCTGCCTTTTGCGCGCGGACAAAGAATAAAATGGGTAGGGATGCGCTTATGCATAGACAGCAGAGTCATTCTACCACTCTACACGCCGAATGATTGAGCGAGTAGAATCTTTTTGGTCCATAATGATTGCCGAATCACGCCCAGCACCCCACGAAGTGCAGTCGATCGCGGCAATCAGATCTCAGGTCTGACAAAACGGCACAAAGATAGAGGGCCACGCCGAGCTGCATCGAACTTGCGGAGAAGCATGCACTCCCAGGAGATACGCGGACGCCATCCACGGCCTTCCAGCTGGTATTCGTTCATTTTTCGCCGGTCCCTGTGGAGCTTTGACCAGAGAACCTGTACATCGGGAAGTTTGGGCCAGTCAATTAATTGCGACCTACACCCCCAGAAAATACACCCCCAGAAAACCCTGCATTGACCCCACACCCGACTTAGCGACTGGCAGGGACTTTCCGCAATACATACCTCACCTAGGCATGCAGAAGAAAGAAGGAACAATGTGATGAGAAAACACCAACAAAGAGGAGTCCTGATGTACACAGCCCCCAATTGTTCTCAGCTGGGGCAGGATCCCGCGACGCGGCGTAGACCTGATTGGGCTAGCCTAGCTGAGGCCTGCCCACGATCAATCATGTACATATCATCTGTCATTGACTTCATACTATATTGGGCCTTTGTGTCGCCGTCGTCCTTTTTTTTCCCCAGCGGATGTTGCACCGAGGTTCTGCATAAGCGAGCGACCTTTTGCCCCTTCCCGATGTGTGCCACAGTCAGATCCAGTCTTCGCTCAACACTACCGTCACTCTCACGATCACTTCCTTCTGAATTCTTCATTATCTGGCATATTGCGAGAGGGCAACCCTAATGACTGATATTGACGCTGACTACAAGATTCTGAACAAATGACCACAAGGGCAAACCTTCGTTCAAAACATCTAAAGCCGTGGAAAGCATCTTCTACAACCTCATCCACCTCTCCGCAATTCACACCCGCCCAATCACCTACGAACGGTATCGAATCAGACCAGCAAAATCTAGAAGACGACATAGCAAAGATGGGGGATACTGACGAAGGTTCCAAGTCCAAGGACGGCATCAAGACACCAGACTCTGAGAATTCGAAGCTCGATAAGGAGATCGAGCCTCCCAAGCCTGAGAGCACCTCCTCAAAGCTCGCAGCGAAAGAGAAAGGTACTACAACTACGCACCCAAAGAAAGCTAGCTGCAAGCAGCACAAGAAGAGGCCTAAAAAGAAGTCAAAGAAATCAAAGAAGGCCAAGGAGGTGGAATCTTCCAGCAGCGAAGATGGCTCCTCCGACAGCTCAAGCTCAGAGAGCTCAGAGTCCTCTTCCGACTCCTCCTCAGAAGAAGAGGAAGACACCAAGAGAAAGAAGAAAAAGGCCAAAGCAAAGAAAGCGAAGAAGCTGAAGGCGAGGAGAAAAGCGGCCAAGAAAGCCAAAGAAGAGGAAACAGATTCGGACTCGGACTCAGATGATGAGTCAAGCTCGTCGGAAGGAGAGACGAAGAAGAGCAAGAAAAAGAAGAAGAATGCCCCGAAGAAGAAAAAGCAAGCTAAGAAAACCAAGAAGTCGGAAGAAGAGGATGACGAGGATGAAGCTGAAGACGACAACTATGCTCAGCAACTAGCGCAACTACAAGCTTTACGAGGACTGGGACGAACAGGAAGACCGGGTGAGACGATAGGTCTGGAAGGCAAGGCAGCCAAAAAGACGAAAAAGAAGCCGGGCAAAAAGTCAGTATATCTGCAGGTACCACGATGCATTCCAACGTCATGATGCATCATGGATTATCCAGTTGTCTACGAGCCTTCTCGGCTGACATTGCGCAGAGGCTCAAAAGCAGCGTTTGTTCGCGTAGACCGCATATGGGATAGCAGCAGACACAATTACGTCCTCAAAGCTACAGCAGAAGACCCCGATGTCGGCGAGTACGACCAATACGTCTTCCAAGTGCGGAGAAAGTTCGACTGGGAAAACAAATACATCAATACAGTCGTGGACATCAAGAGCAAGGCTCTCAAGGAGGCTTTGAAGGATGTCATGAGTGAGGTCAAGGGTGTTTCCTTTGCGGAAGAGACACCTGTGGTGGACCCAAACATGCTCTTCCTGTACCTGGAGGAGATTCGTGTCTGGTCCAAACACTTGAAGAAGCTCGCCAAGACTGAGAAAAAGAAGAAGGGTAAGATACCTGCGAAGACGAAGGCCAAGCACGTGAAGGTCCTCATCAAGTATTTGGACAAGGACTATGCGGAGACGAAGAAGACCCTTTACCCCCTACTGGAAAACAATCTGATCACCTTCGACCTTCTTTGGGCGCTGTTCAAGAGCAATGAGATAGCGTACTGTCCTACGTATGGAAATGCAGACGAGCCAAGAGCATTCAAGATCGAGTACGCCAATCTAGTAAGTATCACTCAAACATGACGTTCTAGGCCCTAGCTGATTGTGTGAACCAGCACTCGTCCTTCGTGAAAGGCAAATACTACAACATCGAAGGCCGCTACCTTGAATACGACGGCAAGACTTTTGGTATGGGTTCAATGGAGATCGAAGTTGGAGAATTTACAGGCCCACGCAAGATCTCAAACTTGGGCTGCTACCCACTCAAATACCATAAAGAAGCTGACAAGCTCAGAGAGCAGCTGATATCACGTGGCAAGAAGTTTGTCGGGCTCAAGGGTATGCAATACCGGTTCCACAAGGGCATGGCGTTCTACAAGAAGAAGCGACAAGTCATCAAAGTCAACATCAACGGCAGAGTCATGGTGGATCCATCGATACATAGGCGAATAAATCCCAATTATCCCATCTCAACGGTCAAGCCAGCTGATCCCGACATCCTGGATCCCGACACGGATGACGATAGCGATAATGAGAGCTGCAACTGCGAGAGCTCTTCAGACGAAGAGGGTCTCAACCAAAAGGCCGCCGATCAATTTGGGGAGACTGACAAACCTATCACAAAGTGGAAGCTGGCCAAGGATGAGAATGACGACTACCAGGTCGTCGAGATTGAAGTTGACGAGGATGGTAATGCGGTTCGGAAAGAAGACATCAACGAGCTGCCAGGCCAAGAAGGTGCAAAGGATCGCGAATTCACTGAAGAAGAATTCTTGATCGCTAGCCCTGTGGTTCTTGGCTTCGCATTTAGCGAGAAGCTTTGGCTTGAGCTTACGGTTTCGGGCATTAATGCTATTGACTGGAACGAAGGCGCCTACGATTCGCTGGTTTTGCCAGACAACCAGAAGGCCATCGTCAAGGCTTTAGTGCAATCACACACTTTTGAGGGTAGCCGCAACATCGACGATGTCATCCAAGGTAGGTTTTGCATCAAGCTCAAGTGTAGGTTGCTCTACTGACAGCCACTCAGGCAAGGGTCGCGGTCTCGTAGCCGTCCTCCACGGACCTCCCGGCACAGGCAAAACTCTCACAGCAGAAGGAATCGCCGAGCTCCTCAAGCGCCCCCTTTACATGGTCAGCGTCGGCGAACTCGGCACCAACCCTCACCAACTCGAAATTGAGCTCAACAAGATCCTCGACGTCGCCCACTCCTGGGGCGCAGTCCTCCTCCTTGACGAAGCGGATGTTTTCCTAGAAGCCCGCCAACCCCAAGACGTAGGTCGCAACGCTCTCGTCTCCATCTTCCTCCGCCTCCTCGAATACTTCCAAGGTATCCTCTTCCTCACCACCAACCGCGTGCAGACTTTTGATCCAGCGTTCCAATCAAGGATTCATGTCGCATTGCGCTATGGTGAGTTGACTGGGCCGGCGAAAAAGAGTGTCTGGAAGACGTTCTTGGAGAAGGTGAAGGCGATCGATGGGGTCGAGACTGAAAACTTTGATAACGATGACTATGAGCGTCTGGCGAGACGAAATCTGAACGGCAGACAGATCAAGAACGCAGTGAGAACGGCACAAGCACTTGCACTCAACGAAAATAAGCCGCTCAGCATGGAGCACATCATCAAGGTGCTTGATGTAGCGGAGACGTTTGAGAGGGATTTGAAGGGCGGACCTGGGTACGAGGATGCGATGAGGAGCTACCACTAAGCTCAATGCCGGATGCACGAAGATGACGAGTTCACGACCACTTGATAAAGCCCATACAGAAAATACATCTCCTTCTCCAAAAAGCGGGCGTCTTTAGGTTGGGCGTTAGGTAAGGTAGCATATTGAGATTTGCTTTCTACTTTCGGTTTTGCCACACTAGCGGTTTGCCTCCATTTACTGATCTAGTTGGTTCATAGACTGCTTTACGAAGACTTTTGTTGATACGCTTTCGGATACGTTCGCTACTACTACAGTTTCGAATTTCCTCGTGATGCAGTGATCATTTTAGATTCAGATGACGCTCGTTCAAAAGCTTCTTTTGCCACATCTTCACAACGTCAGCCGACTCTATGTGAGACTCGCCCCCGCCAACGACGTTGGTCACCAGATATCAGGTATACGTGGGACGTCTTACCATCAAGTTCCTTGCTCCTTCTTCTGTATTCGAAGCTTCGCCGTCGCTCTTCAAGAAAGGTATAATTCACATGTAATCAGTCCCAGCCTCCAGCACCTTTTTGACTTACCTCGACCGCTTCGGACGTATAAGTCTGCATGAAAAACATCATTCGTCGATTCCTCAAATCAGCAGCTGAAGAATTCGATATTCTCGCCAGCCTATTCACTTCACCTCCAACGATGGATCAGCAACCTGATGACGGTATGTGACTTTCCACAAGTCTAACCTCATTCACTCATCATAGACCGTCAAAGCTAACACCTCTCGCACTTCTCTCAGGTTGGCGCGGTCCCGTTATCGACATGGTCCCCCCTTCGACTTCAATGCATCATCGACCGCCACCTCTGAAGAACCAACCAGCTATCATGCGCGTGCACTGGAGATACCTTGAGCCGGCTACGCTGGAGCATTACCGGCTGGTGTGGCGGTGGGATCCATACGATGAAGGCTACCTCCTCTTCAAACCATGGCTGTCTAAATACCACCAGGAGAAACTGTTCGAGCATACCCGGAAGATAAGGGCTAAAGATTGGGAGAGAAGGATCCAGGAGGACCGGCAAACTCGGGAGGTACTTGAGGAGCAGAAGAGAATTTACTGGGGGAGTGATACTGATCTGGGGTTTGTTCGAGATGGGGCGCTGAGACGGCGAGAGCAAAGCCGTGAGCTGCAAAACCGTCAGATCCAGTACCATGATGTTGGGGAGAGAGATGGGCGCCATCACAACACGCGTGTAGATCGCAGCTATGGCAGCACACCACATCATCTTCTTCATCAGGACAACCACCCCCAACAGCAGCAACCCTCCTTCTTCACCCCACAAGCTCAAACTCAGAAACCTGCAACGCATGCACCCCTGCAAGCCACACGTCGTGGCACTACCCCAGCACGCTATCTCCCCAACAATCAAATCTCACTACCAGCCAGCGTGCAGCCTAAATCACCCTTACCTGAAGCACCCTGGCAAGGGCCAGTGACACCGGGTGCCCCATGGAGCCCGCGCGGTGCGCACGATATATTCTCTCGCCCTGCTTCTGGAGCCCGTCAAGACGATAGGAGTGTGGTGGATTGGTGGCGGGGGCCTGTTGAACCGGGTAAGGCTTGGAGTCCGCGGTTTGCGCAGGTAACACCCTTTAGTCCTATGCTTGGGGCTAACGACGGCCATGTCGCGGTAAGTGGCTGGTGCGACCCCTATCGCATCCACTGACACGGCCTCTATTCTCTTGACGGGCTAAGCTCCGCGAGGATGAGCCTTGCTGGTGGATGAGATACAAAAACTCTTCGTATCAAAAGACAGCAGGGGGCTGTGATAGATGGGAGAATCATGTTTTGTATTAGCGGAGGAAAGATCGGGCGAGCGAAGAATGCACGCTTGAAAAGGAAATCCAACAGCTGTTCATCTTGGAAGTGGCTGGCTCAGATTGAATTGCATGCTTAGTGGATGTTTGAGAAGCTTTTTGCCTTGACCGTGGTCCTTCTGGTTGCTGTGTCCTGCCTTGGAAAACCAATCAAGTCCTCGGGGTCTGGACCTACATCTGTCAGGGGAGCTATCGTATTACTGCTATGGTCGAAGTGGCGTGTCACGAGTGCTGTCACCCCGCATTGCAGCTCTCTCTGGCTATTATGGCGTAGTAGGTGTTACACACGACATGGTGGGGTCTTTTGACACTAAGGAGGTAGGTCCGAGCACCGTCACTCCCCTCCGGCTGCTTTTGTTTTAGACAGGGTGTGGGCCAGACTGATGATTCATAGGCTTTTTACTGTTCGGCGAGTCAATCCCACTGACCGGAATCCGTTTGTTTTGCAGCCTTGCTCGTAGTAAGTGTCCTTGAATTGTCAGTTCGATCATGCCGCGAAACGCAAAGAATGGTATGTCAACCCTACCAGGAAGTATTTCTGTTTGTCTTACTGTAGCTGATTATACACCATCTTTGTAGTTGTCAGCTGGATCACAATTGAGAAAAATCCTCTTCGCCAAGTACGACATTATCGTATCGTCCCTCAATCAGCAGAAGCGACAGTTCAACCACACCTCTTCGACGTGTACGAGTATACCTCTCCACTAGCATATAAAGCAGTACAGCCACACCTCTTTGACGTGCCTGAGCAAGAGGAACACGGTTCAGAAGACCAGGAAACGCTTGAGCAAGAGAGAGTGTTAGAGACACGATGCCAAGAGTCCCTTGATCAAGATAGTGCAAAGGAGATAGGGCATCAGACTAAGCTTGAGCTCGAGATGGAGAGAGCCAAGCATCGCCAAGAGGCCTTCTACCGCGATGGAGAGGATGACAGACGGTATAATGGAAGGCTTGAGAGGGAGAGGGGACAGGAGCGGCATGAGACGGAGGACATCGAACGCGAGATAGAACAACTCCTAAGAGAAGCAGCAGCGCTGGAGCGGGAGAGAGAGAATGACAGGCTTGAGCGCGAGAGAAAAAGGGAACAGGATGAGTTCGACGCGCATGAACGCGAGATTGAAGAGCAAAGAAATCATCGGGAAATGCTGGAACGCGAGAGAAAGATTGATAGGCTAGACCTAGCGGCACTCAAGCAAAAGAGAGCGGAGAGAAGACGGCACCAGGAGTTAATAAAGCTCGCAAAGGAGGCCGATTTTGGACATGGATATCGATTACCAATCCTTTACCGCCATGGGCGAGACGATGACTACTATGATGAGACCTTGATTCACCGCGCACGTCGTTCAAATGGCTCCGATACGCACCATGAGAGTCATCATAGGCAGAATATTCCTTATCACGGTCGGTCACCTTCTGCACCCACCTTTATTCAGCACAGCGCTCAGCCGTCTGAACACAGCCCACCACGGGGACCCAGGCCATCCCATCCCAACCTACCACACGAGTTGGAAACAATAGAACAGCAAACACCGACGCAGAGGCGCTCGCCAGCGCCACCATCGACACGCGATGAAAAGACTTCACCTGTGCAACCGCTTCATAGCATACTCAAGCATCCAGAAGCCCAGGGACAGATTCCCTCGGCCCCACCTGTACCGCTGTATCTCATTCCTGTGAGAGCCCATCAAGCAAAGATGGAACATCATCACGTCCACTTCACACCTTTGACTGTGGGGCCAAATGAATCTACGTCCAGTCTTGTTAGTGAGCACGTGGATGATCACTGGGAAGAGCCAGAAGCATTGTTGGTTCAAGAAGATGTTCGGCCTACGACTTCGAATTCTGTAAATGGGAAGTATCGAGCTCCTGGGGTGGAAGAGAGCTTATCGGATTGATTATGGGCCTGTTACTCTATGTGCTCGCTTGGAGCAGTTATGAGAGATTAACATTGAATTGATGTCCACGGTGGCGAATCGCTGGATACGGGACACGGGGCGGCTTCGGGCTAAGGATACAGGAAATACATACGTTGAGTAGAAGAGTATTTGCCTTATTCAAGAAGCAAGTGGGATTAAAAATGCATTGAATGCAAGCAAGCTTGTAAATCTGTTCTGAATGCGACTCGCCCTATGAGTGCCGAAGTCTTTAGCTCTCAAAATAACGTTTAGCATGCATCGAAGACTTTGACAGAGAGGAAAGCAGCCTTCCCTGATTGCTTTGCAATTGATTCGTGAATTCATCCTAAGTTCTTTGTTCTGATTCGCTTTAACGCAATCTTTCCAGACCAAACCATCCTTTCATGCGACTTTTGATTTCAATGAGCCTTTCTAGATTGTTCCGAACGATTGTCATTATTTCCTTCTGCCCATGGACCAAGTATGAATACCTATGTGCGGTCCAATATCTGCGACACTATATCTATATGACATCTCGCTGGTCTTGAGCCCACCAGTGCCGGGGAGCGTAGTTTTCTATATACATAGCTCAACAGAGCTCAACGCCATTGTTTATACTCAGCATGTATATCGATAAGAACGGCTGGATTGACACTTCTTAATATTTCTGCTAGCACCTACGTGTTATAATGTCCTGTCACTTTCAACAACACCTACTCATTGCGTTATCACAATATGGGTGTCACTAGAGCAGTATATAAGCCGCTAATTCTTAAAATTTGTCTTTTACTCGTACTCTTCCTACAACTCCCATACTTTTCACAACGTTGATCAACCATACCCAAGAGCCTTCGTACTCAACCCTCATCCAAATCACCAATAAGTATCCTATACATTATCCTCGATTTCATCGACAATGTGTATCATCAAGACCCTACTATTAGGGAAAACACACGGTACCTTCCCTATTCTTATCCCAGGCAAACCCTCAGGTTACCATACTAAAAGCCTGACAGGCCAAACCCATCAAGATCCCAACTGTTCCTGCGACCAATACCTAGTCCAGCATATCCGTCAGGCCAACCAAGCTCGCGTGGACGCAGAAGCATGGGCTCACCAACACGCCTGGGAGCGAGATGTGGCACTTAGTCATAGTATGAGGGCTACCGCTCAGAATCATAGGGCCTTCGATAAAGCACAGGAATGGCGTGATCGTTATCAAGATGAGCATACGAGGCGCAAGCATGATGAGCGTCGACATGAGAAAGAAATGGATAGAATGGAGAACCATCGGCACCGTGATGGTCGCGATCATCATCATCATCATCATCATCATGGTGATAGCCGTGGACACTATGGACACCAACACGGCACTACTGGAAATCATACCAGCTCTCATAAACATCCGCCCTCATCGCGTCATGGTAACGACAGTTCGAGGAATCAGGGTTTTGATGATTTCCAATATACTTACGAGGTCGAGGAAGTCGATGATGACTTCGAAGGTGCTCGTCCCCGTCGGGGACCCTCTCGACAGATTGAATTTGCCAGCGATAGAGATCGTGCAAATCATGCAGCCTCAGCTCGTCGACGCTGAGATGACAGTTTGGCACATTAAGACTCTCATATTACTAGCACCGCCCTAGTCCCAGGCCAACACCGTCTTGACTGCGGATGGACTATAGCATGCTTATCATCAAGGGCCAAAGTCACCTAATGCTGTCAATGAAACCAAAAAAATAATGCATCCTTGAAAGCTCATTCCCATCCTGAAGAGATTGTGCAAGAGGTCAGTGCAAATATACTACCAATTCTTGAGCTCTGCATAATTAAAGTTTTCCCTATACTATACTTAGCCTCTGAAATACCCTGGCTGTTTTCGGTTGCAGTGACAGTCTGTCTTGAGCGTGGGGGATTTCTTGGCATCTAGGCTGGTCTAACCAGATGAAGCTAGACTTGGCGACACGGCGAGAGAATTTCCACCATGATACTGCATCTACTCGTCCTTGCTCATATACAGCGCTCCTATCCCCGAGTTGTCAGGACATGTCTTCACCTCTTAATAGCAAGGAAAGCAGAGGCCATGTGAGAGGCAAGATAATCTGGCGTCAAGCCTAGTCTCATAGATTCAGGTAGCTGCTGCATCACTGGCCTTCCGTTATGTTGTCTCAATTTTTCCCACGAGTTTCCTAACTTTGAGAGGAAGAATAACTTGGGCATTATGACTGAAGAATGTCGCTAGCGCAATAATCTTCATAAGCTGAATCACCATGTAGCTTACTGTGCAGACCGCGATGAGGCCATTGGTGTAAGACAGCTCACCTTGCTTTTAGCAGGGTCGTGTCAATCCAAGAAAACAACGCCGTGTGACACACCGTGGTCCTGACCCTTTCCTCTCAAGCGATTTCCTCGAATAACGCTTTCTTGACTGGACACTTCCACTGCAGACACTTTGAGATGACACTCGGAACCCAGTGTTCGGCAAAAGATTTGCCAAATCCTACCGCCGAACATCCCTTCTCAACAAATGTAATTGAGGAACACAATATCAGAGAAGAAGCGGAAATCATCAAGTGCCAATATGACCACCGACACAACAAAATCTCCCAAAGAGAACCCCCTCAAAAAGATCCGTGGCTTATGCAAAGCTAGCAATAAGACACTGAGCCAGGAATCCGCTTCGCAAAGCCAACCTCAAGAGCAATTCACATCCCAGTCAAAACAATCCGGAGAATCATCGCCTCCACCCTATGATGATGCGGCGGATCCACCATCTTACGGAGACGTGCGCGTTCGAGATCGCCGTGAGCGAGAGACGACCGATCGCGATGTACAAGCGCGTCAGGTGTTGAAGTATACTTCTGGACTGAGCTACCCATTCATAAATGGTTGGAACAGAAACGAAGCGAATGCCTATGCTCATCAATTGCGTTTTCAGGGGATGCAGGCTCAGGTTAGAGAGAGCCGGTCTCAAGATTCTGGTATGAGTGAGAGTTACAGCAGGGAGAGGCGTGCGCGGAACGAAGCTCGAAGGAGTCGTCCACGAGATGATCTTGACTTTTATCCGTGATTGAACAGGCGGATCACACAGGGCTAGCCGCTCGCCCAGGAATCGTTCGAGGTACCTTGTGGGAGCTTGGAGAAAATTTCCATACGACTGTCAGTATTTTCGGTACGTCTAACAAAGCGAAACCCTATTATAATCGCGCCTATTGAAATTTAACAGTCGAATAAGGAAACACGCTAAAAGAAGTCGATTGTGCGTCCGAATCTACGTATCAAAGCAGATTATATGAGACTGTGATTTACGCATGCATTGTTCGTGCTACCCTACCATGCACCTAGATGGCTAAGTCCCTTACAATCGTAGAAATCACGACTGACCATTTGACCTCATGCTAGCTACGCCCTATTGTCCAGAATTGGGAGACCCATCTCAATCGGATCCCACACTACCACCCACTAAGGTCTCGTCCTCATCTTCATCTGATGGCGGTCCTCGCCTTGATAGCTGTCTGCTTGGCCCAGGTCTCCCCATGGTTGAGGACCTCCTCGATGGAGAATAAGATCCAACGGGAGAGCCCCCTCTTGACCCAACCCAAGATCTAGCGGGAGAGGCCCCCCTTGACCCAACCCAAGACTCAACCCAAGATCTAGCGGGAGAGGCATCCCGAGACCCAACCCAAGATCTAGCGGGAGAAGCTCTCCTAGACCCAGCCACCGACGCGGCCAGCTCACTGCGTTCGTCGGCGACTTCACTCTTAGTCTCAGAAAGTCCAATTGAAGAACCGCGATGGGTAAGAGGACGACTTCCTCCACCTAATCCTCTATCAACGTCGTTCGTAGTTACATGGAACTAGGACACTCACCATAGACGGGGCTGGCTTGTCTTCGAGTCCATTTGGCTTCCAGCTCTTCGAAATTTACTGTCTCGAGGTTCACGTCGTTGAATTTGACGATAGTGTATTCGTTCGTTGAACTAAGCCCTAGTGTATCATCAGTGGCTGAGGCAAGACTGTGGATTCAATACTCACTTTCAAGCTTGCGCTCGGCGCCTAGGAGGCGTCTTCCTCGGAACATGGGCTCACCATCTGTGAACCATGCCCGTATCTCGGATGCCAACCGGCCACCCTCCCGTTCGTTGGGCCGTCGATCGCGGTTCTGCTGAGTATTCTTATGGGGTTCTCTCAAGACGAACATACGCCCCTTTTGCAGAGTCAGAGGCTCCCGACGTTGGTCAACATCATCGAATTCCCCGCGTCCTCGGCGAAGTGCATAAAACTGGTCTCCATAGGGGATCAAGGCGTAATTATAACCGTCAAGTTGCGCATCGGATAGCAACTCACCGAGAGTGCGTCGTTGGCTAACTCGAAATCGTCGCCAACCGCCGCCTGGCCTTCCTTCGTATCGTGAGTAGAAGAAGTCGTACTCGTCTTGAGAACAATGTCCGAGGGGTCGTTCACGCCTTGGGTACTCCAGCTCTCTCTCGTCAAGGGCAACGCCTTCACGCCCTGGCCTTGAGGCGGAGCGAGCTAAACTATTATCTGGTCTAGGAGAAGGAAAATTGCCGAATAGAGGGTCCGCATTTCTTGAGTAGCTTGATCTCTCGTGGTCCTCCACTTCGACGCGGACCGCGTTGGGTGGAGACATTGATGAAGTTGTAAGTGTGGTTAAGGGTGTGAACAATGACGTTGGTGAAGATTTAACGATAGAATCGTTGATGGTGTAAATCAAAAACGATAGTTTTATGATCGTGAATTCAAACAAAGGGTGTGAGAGAGCTCAATATATAGTAGTATGGAGGTACAAGATCAGGCTTACAGTGCCACAGGATATCACATGATTTCAAAAGCCGGTAAGATCCGTGCAACGATACACAGATACAATGGAGCAACTTAAACCCTCTCAAGCCAGCATCACGTTCAAAAGCAAGTCTGCCATCTCCCAATCAAATTATTCCAAGTCGTACGAATTGGATGGAATGCTTGTGTAGTGAGGGCCTGGATTCTGAGTCTCTCTCTATTTTTATTATTCTATTATGATCACCGCAGGCTAATACCGCGTCATTCATTTGACATTACCGGTCCCTGCCATCAATAGGGCCACAATAGATACCATCTCCCGGTAAGTTTACTATCTCCGCAATGATTCCCTCAAGCATTCATCGATCATCTTATCTCTACAACTCAACCCCGCAGCTCGGCGCTCAGCGCCTACCACTGCCCCGTCGATTTACTCCCTGTCGAAGGTTCCATTTGCCTGGCGATCAGCAGGGAGGTTACCCCAAGAGTCGAGCATCTCTTGTGCTATGTGAAGATGGAAGTCGTTTGGGTCCAATGCAAGAATGAGCTGCTCGACTTCCTGACGTAGAGGTACTAGCTCAAAGTCAGCGAAGCAGCCCCTAGAGAAGCGGTAGCCTTAGAGAAGCGAATTTTGTCCTACAATTATCACGGTCAAATTTCCCTTCGCCATTGAAAAATCTGATGATATGATCCTTTGATGGGGAGTCGAGAGTGTTACACTCTGATCCATGGTGGCGACAAATCCATTCATAGACGCCACCGCTAGCAGGATCATCATGCCCCTCAAAGCCTTCGCTTACGCGGCGAAGCAAGAAAGTTGAACCACCACGAGGGCAGTCTCCCATGACCACTGCCCACTCGTTCTAGTCCCAGTCACCGTCCAGCGCCTCATGGATCATGCCTCGTTCAGTAGCACGGGATTGCAGAGATCTCTCCGAGAGAGCCTCCCCACTAATATCTGAGGCAGGAGTGGGATGGCGCCGTCTCCTACTAGGACTATATAGTGGTGGTGACTCCAGTGAGTCCAGGGAGCCCTCATCAGCTTCTAATGTGTGTCGTCCACCACGAACAGGAGCTGAGGCACGATCGGAATGATAACCTCCGTTAGAGTCGTCGAAATCACTGGTGGCAGCCTGGTAATGTTCTGATGATGACGGGACGCGGCGATAGGGAGGACGTTCACCCAACCATCTGCCTGTGGGCAGCTACCTCGTTGGCAGAATACAGACCTCCGAACGTTGGATCGCGCTCCTTAGTTCTGTGGCGCGGCATGATCGAGGTTGCCTTAGGTCTACAGCCCAAGACAATGAGAGAGAGCAGCTGTGCTGATCTAGATGATGATCAGTATCGCAGTGGTATTGCAGTTGAATTACACATGCTTCAACGAGACTCGTAATCGTCATAGTACTTACTGCTATTTGAGTTCATACCCCAGTATGCGAGCCGTCTCCGAAGGAATCGTGTTGTCAATACTAGCAAATCAGTCGGTATAATTATGGCGAGTCAAGCTAGAAGGCAAAAGTGACCTTTGATGTCGTTGTGGGTGGATAAAGCTGAGAGAATACTCCTGAATTTCGAGGAAAGTAAGAGCAGAAGCGCAGAACAAGTGATGATAAAGAAGAGGCAGGATATGCTCGGGACCACAAATGTGAGCAAACTTTACACAGAAGTGCCACCTGATTAGATCATGCCTTATCTTTAAATTCAACATAAGGTACTACTCGAGATGGTATAACTTGCAAAAGAAAAACCAGTGATGCGGGAATCACTCTTTCATCCTATAGCAGAGGTATTTGGACACGTGTTTTGATGCGGGGCTTTAAGTGCACCAGTACTGAGCTCCTTTCCTACAAGGTTGAGACTCGCATATAGTGTCTCGAAGATCCAGCCAATTAGCACAACTTCGTCTCCAACCATCATGACGGTGCTACCGGTCCGCGGCGACATATTGACTAGGAAGGCCTGATAACCTGCATCTTTACACGAGATTTACGGGGCCTTAAGTTCCTCTGTGCAACTTACAACTCAACCTCATGCAAGCAAAGCCAAGAGTCGGTTTGCGATAGTGGTACTACATAAAGGTGTTGCTAAGATTATAGGGTATCTATGTTTGAAATAGAAAGAAAGTAGATCGATGAACGAGTCCTTTGCCAATGTAACCCACACTACGCGGAAGCACATGGACATATCCATAGCCGAGGCTAGTTAGATTGTACGACAAAGCCACTCACGATTATCCCTTCGCTTCTTGAAGACACACAAGACCTTACTATATTAAGTCTGCATTTTCCCACATACGCGATGGTGATGGGGGATGAGTTCATTCTAGTCGCACATGTATGAGCGGCTTGAGAAGTAAGCACTGTAGTTAGTCGTGTGCACCTGTCTTTGTAAATTTTGACGCCTTTGACTTCGATATACTTTCTAACCGAGCTTACTTGCATGCTTCGCTGATAGTGACTAATTACAACGCCAGATACATAGACTATTCCAACTGGGGGCCCAATACCTCAGTAGCCACGACGCCCACCGCCATATCCTCCACCGTATCCTCCGGCGAAAACTCTACCAAAGTCTTCGCCAAGTACTCCACCATACCCTCGACTAAACATTCCATCATAACGTCCACCACAGCCTTCATCAAGAATATCGTCATAAACTCCATCATAGGTCTTACCGTAAAATCCATCATCATCTCCAAGGACTCCCTCATCGTAACCTCCTTCATACTCTCCACCAAAACCTCCACCATAGGCTCCATTGTATCGTCCACTCAAACCTGGAAGAGAAGTGGTATACAAAGCAGGCCCACCACCGTAGCCGCCAAAGTTGTAGCCATTCGAGCCGTAGCCACCTGGTCTGAAGCCACCAAATTCGTACTCACCAAAGCTTCCGTGGGGACCTCGGTCGAACATTGATGGAAGTCTGGAAGCTACAAGAAACAATAAGCATGGGACAGCAAAGAATGACGCACAAAGACACTTACCCCCATAAAGGTCTTCTTCATAACGTTCCTCTCCATATCTGCCTCCATATCTGCCTCCTCCATGTCCATATTCATGGCCACGATGTCCAACACCGCGTCGCTCCTCTTCTCTCGCCAAACGAGCCCGAAAGTCTCGCTGCATGACAGCTTGACTAGAGCCTTGATGATCCCTCATGAATTGTTGCACAAAGGCAGTACCAGCAGGAGAATCGCCAAAGATCTCGCTGGCTTGCTGCATTAGTGCCGCAGGTTCTCCGTCAGCATTGGATGTATTTCCACGTCGCTCATGGCCGTTTGATTGTCTTCCTCCCGATGATGCTATGTTGCTGCGCTCCGCCTGCTGTCGGAAGGTCCGCAAGGGTTGGCATGTATGGAGAATCTCTTCAACTGCTGCTGGATCACATAGTCCCATCAAAGTCTCGATAGTGTTTGCAAGTTCTTCCTCATTGTCGATATTTCGTCGTTGGCCAGACATCGTGGCTGGTTCAACTAGTTCGCTTCTAAGATTTTGTTCCCTGCGAGATGCCGTCAGCCAGAATGTTTATTTGGCTTTGATGTACTTGCTGCTAGCTTTAGGATACTGATATGCTGAGAAGAGGAAGTGGTTAGTATTCAAGATGTTAGGGAGAGATGATAATAAGGAAGCAGAGTTGTAGAAGCTCGGAAGATAGTACATAAGAAAGGGAATAAGGCCATGAAGAAGTACCCTTGTAGCACTAACATTACAATTCCGCCATCTCATGAAGTGCAATCATGATAAAAGCCGAGGCTGAGAACATCGTGCAACGAGGCCAAGTCACGAGCAGGGACACTATTTTTAGAGGTATCAGGCGCTGCAGCATTGATTTAGTCACACCCGGAGCTTTACTTTTACACTCCCTTGTTGCCTATGAGCATTGGTGTCACGTTCAATGACAGCAGCTTCTAGCCTCTACGTCAGCATTTGGAAACGGTGCCAATACAGCTGAAGAGAAGGGCATGATTTAATGATTGTAATAGCTGGATTGAGCCACCAGGCGGTGCTTGTCGAACAGTACACAGCTGGACTTACACATAGGTACCAACTCTAATGCAATCAAGAGTAGAACATACTGGGGGCAATTTTTGGAAACTTCATCTGTGCTCTTTCAATCTATGTAAATCTGCTACGCTTTCAGGCTCAGATTCACCATCTTAATATCCCAGCAACCCTTGATCCATCTATGTTGCAAGTCTACTCCTCCCGTGTATCTAGGTCTCCCAAGCGAAAAAGCTCAATAGCTACGGCCACTGCCGTAGCCCGAGCTTCCACCGCTGTCACTGCCATACCGTGAACTGCTATCATAGCCGCTACCACTGCCAGCGGAGCCTCCTGAACCAGACCCGCGATCGGAATTGTCGAATGATGATCGTGAGTCGATCCTGGATCTCGAATTGCTCGACGATCCTGAAGAGCCATCTGCTGCGGAATATCGGGACGATTCCGAATCAATCCTTGAGTCTGAACGGCCTGCCGATGAACCGGAGTATGAAGATCCGCCTGAGAGTGACGAAGTTGAATCGATCCGTCGTCCTGAAGTTGAAGGTCTACCCATCAAATTTGGTGAGATCCATAAGCCGGAACCGCTTCCAGAGTTTGAGGATCCCTCAGATCGAGATGAGCTTGAATCGTTCGAGCCTGATCCGCTGCCTCTATCGTAGCGAGGTACGTGATAACTATTCCGACTATTTTCAACAACTTCGAGGATGAGCACGTTGTAACAGGATTGAAGAGGGATGAGAGCTACCTCCGTATCGATCAACTCCATAACCGCTATCACGGCCGTAGCTACTATCATCTCCAGCCATGATGTCTTTCCTTCGCTGTGTTATAGTCTTGGGAGTCTGTGGTTAGTGATCTGGATCCAATGTAATCTATATGAGAGCGAGACTCTATCGACTTACTTGTTCTTGTTCTCTGGTAGGTTGGAATTTTCTTGAAGAGGAAGAGAGAAAGGAAGAAGCTGAGAATGCAGCTTTTATATCCTCACACAAGTATCAGCTGGTGAGTCAAGCAGTAGCACTGGGTACCACCTTACACTATATAACAAGGCCTCATGACGAGGTCTTTTCCGCCTAGCCTAGTGTAACAAAGCTGATCACAAGGAAGTGATCCGCCAGTGGGAAAAGGCAACTAAACAAAGCTAGAGCGATGAGATAGGAGTGATATCACGAGTACACAACTCAGAGGGATACAAAGTGCGAACCGAGATTTTCCTTCAATGATTGATAAATTTATGCTATCTCATGATGGCTAATCAAGTATAGATTCCCTCGTAAGTCTACCGATCTTGCACGCAAACAATCCCTCAAACTCTCATTTCAATGTCACACACTCGTCACCTCGTAGCTTGAGGATCAGAAACCAAGACGTGAACCGAGGAATGTTACACCATATCCTCCGCGATCTTCTCTATCAGAATTCCCGTCTTCAAAAAGCTCATTCCTGGTCAACGTTGAATCTTTGTCAGGGTAGTCATCCCCGCCGTAACCGCGAGAATCATGATCGTCCCGACCGCCGCGAGAGTATGGATTAGGTATACGTGAAGATCTGGATGGCTGTTGGCGAGAGCGATTCCCTATGGAAGTATAAGCATAAAAGTCCGGAGTAGAGATTGTGTCAGAGCCTTACCCCCTTTGGTGTCACGACCATCGCGATTTTCTCCATGACGATTTCCTGCACCTCTGCTTCTTCCAATATCATGAGACCCTCCACCTGGGCCTGCCCGCTCCAATATCTCTAACTCACGAAGAAAATCTTCGGCCAGCTGAGTTCTACTGGAATTGCGATTCCGCTCGGCGATTCGTTCCCCAAACTGTTGTCGTTGCTGGGGTTCAGGGATAGCATCGCGGACTCGCTCCGCAAACGATTGGCCTCAGGCGGGTCACCCGCTCACTGGTAATACAATGTGACTATGCGTAGACGGCTGCTGTTGTACGGAAGCCGAAATCAAGGAGAAAATTTCCGCTCATTGTACATGGATACACAAGGGAGATGACAGGGAGGGTACTGAGACTTACAGCAGCGGCCCATGCATAGATCTTGAATGGATTTGTAAATCAGCGGTCTAGTACGGGGCAAAAAAGAGTCTAATAGACAAGTAAGCGGATCAGATTTGAGCTGAGGGCTAAAAGCCACAAACGCAGGTTTTGGAAAGAGGGGCTGGGGGAGTCTGTATGAAAATTCCAGCTGTATCGTCTCTAACAAGCAACCCTTCCAAAGAGGAATGAAACACAACAACCTGAAATGGAAGCGAGTGCAAGAGGTCAATAAACCATTGTCCAAGCACCGTGGCTTTCACGCAAGCATTTTTTTGGTATTTTCTATCTTTTCCAAATCAAATCGCAAGCAAGTATTAACCCCCCGTGCTTTCAAGTCAAGCCTACTTTCCAACCGCCTTGTATGCAATCGAGCTCTCACACGTAGCCCCATCTAGACTCGTCGTAGCGGAACATTTAATGCCTACGATGCCCTCCAGAGCGTCCCCCACCATAGGGATCTCCACCACCAGAGCGTCCACCAGAGCGTACTCCACCGTAAGGATCTCCTCCAGAGCGACCACCGGAGAGTCCTCCACCATAAGGATCTCCCCCAGAGCGACCACCGGAGCGTCCTCCACCACGTCCTCCAAAGTCAGACTCCGAGTCAAGACCCTCACCGCCAAGAGATTCATCGTCGGAGAAGGCAGCATCGCGACCACCCCGGGCGCCACTACCGCGGGGATCACCACCGCGTCGGTCGTTGCGAGGAGCGTGGTCGGCAAACTCATCAAGAAGGCGAGGTGGGCCCATAGCTATAACAATATTAGAATTGCGGTAGATATCGGGGAGAAAAAAGGAGTCATGACTTACGATCTCCGCGAGGACTAGGAGCATGATGTCTACCACCGTGACGGCTAGGGGGAGCACCGGAACGTCCACCGCTGGGACGGCTACCACGAGGGTCTATAGAATGTTTAGCATGATATCTCCAGCCCGGAATCTGATTTTTGTGCATTTTGGCCAAAAGCTTACCTTCGCTCATATCATCAAGGTCACCACCGTAGCCCCCACCACGTCCGCCTGCCCCACGCAGTGTACGGACCTCAGGGTATCTCTCAACTTGGGCCTTCTGGAAATGGATCTCAGCAAGCATTTCATCTGGTGAGCAGCCAGCGTCCCTCATTGTTGTCATCATCCGGACCAACAAGGATCGAATCTCGCCAGGTGGTAATGAGTCCCTCAATCCGTGGTAAAGGCGATTATACTCGTCTATAGCGCGATTTTCGTCCTCGTAACTATGATAGCGAGGCATGGTAACTATTAGTAAATCGTCTGTTGTATGTGTGTGGTTGGTTGTGTGTTTGCAATGAAGAATGATGGTGAAGAGTGATGATGATGATAGTAGATGTATGATAGAAAAGAAAAGAGAAAGGTAAAGGGAAAATCTGCCAATATATACCCAAAATCTAGTGGTGCAACACAGCAGAGACCACACCTGTGACGTGAAGATCAGACGTGTTGTCCAACGTAGTACTGACACAAAAGTGCACAAGATAGCTGCCTACAATCGTGTAACACTCGCTACCGATGGGCAGGGAACAATAGCTTGTGCTGCGCGCGTATGTTGAGAAAGTGTCGCAAAAAATGTTGCACAAAGCAAGCTACACGAACACAGAATGAACGCAATGAATGGCAACTTGAACATGGTGTAACCATACCCATAGGAACAAGGGAAAGGATTGATGCACTCTAGTACACACAGAAGCTGAGATGGCAACGCCGATTGGGATGTAGGAGCTGGAAAGGGACCCAATTCATCGCGAACTGAGCCTGGCTTCATACAGATTGCAGAACTTAGATTTCGAATTCGTATGTAATTAAAGGGACTTGAGCTGAGTTGGTGAGCTATTAAAGCGAGGAAAGTTAGTGGGGGAATCATTTAATTGATGAGATGGTCGCTGATGAAAGGAAGAAAGCGCTAGGAGGGAACACACTCACCTATACGTTTCGCGTGAAATCGCTATGATCACTCAATTTCACAAAATGTAACATTTCCTAGAATCCTGGACATCTCTCTTACCCCCAACTGTCCGAACTTCTGCTGATCGTCTTCAATTCGCAACGGAGCTATCCGATACCGGTCGTTCCGCTTTTTAATAGCGTAATACCACACCGTAAGCGCGATGAGGACAAAGCCTACTACGCCACCAACGTCCGCACCGACTATAGCGCCTGTCGTATTCGATGAGGAGGTAGATTTTGGTGTTGGTGATGCGCTAGTGCCGAGAGATGTCATCGTTGCTGGAGTGGAGGAAGTCGAGGTCGCTGTCGATGTAGATGAAAACATAGAGGAGTTGGTCGCTCGGGTGCCTTGAAGCTTGACCCCGTCGCCCGCTCTACAGCAATACTACCCTATACTCACATAATCCCCGCGTACTGGTCCGCAACAGTAGCTACCGTCGGTACAGGTGGTTAGGAGTGTGTTTTCTGTGGAACATGCGTTGCCGGTACTCTCACCTTCACATAGCATAGTTTAGCGATTTTTTCTTTTGTATTAGAGATACTGGACTTGGGAAGGGTGCTCAATGCAAGGCCGCGTACGAGTACCTGTTCCATTCGTACAAAGATTGACACAACTCGGACTTTTCCACGTCGGGTCTGCGCATCCATTCCGATATACCTCAATGTTGTTGGGGGGGGATGCACGAACCGTTGTCGCTGCATATATCGGGAGTGGGATTATTCCGAGCCATCGAAGGAAAGTCTGGCAACATATCCTCTACCGTACCGGGCAGTGAGAATAGCTAGACGAGCGTCATGCAAGTTCAATCCTATCATCAAGGGTCCACCCAATCATTGCGCTTGTGATATCGCTAGAGGCTGAAGGATCGTGGTATCGAAACGCGCTAGACCAGCTTTTGTGCGGGTCGGGGAAGGCTTGGGATGTTTCGCCTTAAGGTCGTGACTGGTAAAGGATGCGCGAAGGATTTCGTGCCGCCATTAAGGGAAAGCAATACAAACATACCTGGGAACTATTGGCCAGTTCAGGATTGTAAGTATCTGTAGTATGTATCACTGTCGTTGTCGTCGCCAGCTTTGTTCAATGTCTGTGCATTCAAACTATGTTTATCCTATCCTACACCTCAATAAAATACATCTCTTATCATTTCCAAGATCACCTCTTCGCACCCTTCTTCTTACCACCAATGGCCTTGAAAGCCGCATTTGATTCTTCCCTCGCATTGGCAGGGCCCTTCTTTGCTACCTCTGACCATCCACCACTACCCTTGCTCTCGTTGGCGTTGTTGGGAGACGAGAAGCCAGGGTTGAGGGAGGAGTCGGGAACAACGCCACGGTCAGCGAGCTTGCGACGACGTACAAACTCTTCTGCGAAGCGGCGGCCATCGAGGGTTTGGGACGAAGCATAGACAGAGTCAGAGATAATCTCGGCATCCGGGGGCAAGAGGAGCAGCTCAGTCACGAAATTATCGACTAGAGTCGTCAGAAGCGGCCATGAAATCAGGGGCGGAGAAAGCAATTCTCACCAGGTATATTGGAGTTGAGGCCCTTGCTCAACGCGCTCTTTGTCCATTTCTGAAACTCATCATTGGCATGTTGCTGGCTCCCGAGTCCTTTTGCACTAGCACTGACACTTGGCTTCGGCTTAGCAACTGTGGCGGAAGGCTGAACGATACCACCGCTTGCAGTCCTCGTACTCAAGCCTGGGGCAGGAGCAAGTAGTGTCTTGACCTTCCCACTAGCACCAACAGTTTTCCAAGGGGAATTCGTGGGCTGAATTGGAGCAGTTGCCTTGCTAGCTAGATCTGCGTATCGCTTACCTCCAGCAACAGGTGTGGGGGCATTGTTCGCGGCATTCGCTGCCGCTACAGCAGCAGCTCGATGCTTACGAGCTTCCTCTTCTTTCTGAATTTGCGCCAGGGTCTTCTTGGCGCCTGCAACAGGTGTTGCGATGGCAGGCTTGCCAGTAGCAGACTTAGCCCATGCTGAGGTTCCAGTGGTAGCAGGGACAGCAGGCGAGATGCTGCTTGCCCAGTTGGCTGAGGATGGTAGGCCTGGCGCAGGAGCAACGGTTTGATTCTGCTGAGCCAGTCGTTCTTGCTCAGCGAGCGCACGTCGAGCACCAATTGCGATCTCTTCTTGCTGGGCAGCTTTCTTAGCTTCCATGGCTTGAATCTCTTTCAGTGAGGGCCCCTTCGACCCTTCAGTAGGCTCTTTCGCCCATGGAGCGATGGCGGCGCTAGGCGTGTCGGTCGACTCGGTACGCGAGGGAGACTGTGAATCTGCGTTCAAGGCGTCTGCGACACTCTGTCTGTTCCTCTGAGGTGTTGGTGCTGGCATCGGTGATTGTGACTGTGGAGGAGGGAAGGGTTGAGGCATGCCAGTATCTACTTTTGCCCATGGCGATTGAGGTTGGGCGGCGTATGTCTGCTTAGCAGCGGCCTTCAATACTTGTTCCGAAAGTGAAGGTGGCTCAGATAGCTTCTGGTTTTCGTGCATCATCAGCGGTTGGTCTTGGTACTCTGCCTGCTCCTGATGATGTTGCTGCTGTGCCTGAAGGTCCATTTCGGAGATCTGGCGATTGACATGCCCACCGATGGGAGTTGGCTGTTGGTACTGCTGCTGGAGTTCTTCTTGAGCCCTCAACTGGTGATATTGTTCGAGACGTTCTGCAGTAGTCCTCTGGTCTTCATTACCCTGTCGTAGCATATCATATTGTTCCTGCTCTCGTTGCTGGCGCGCTCTTTCCTGCATAATAGCGGCTACATGCTGTTGATGAGCCTGACCATCCTGACCAAAGGGTAGCTGACCTCCACGTCCTATACTATTGAAACGCTCCATGAAGCCAGGCATGTCCTCCTCGCGCACTGAACCCAGGACATCAGCGCCTAAAGGGCCAGCACCCCGAGAGAGACCGTCGAAAAAAGCTGAGCTAGATCCGGAAGCTGGAGGTTGTATCGCTCCCTGAGCTGGAGATGGTTGGTATCCCATAGGAGAGGTGATGCTCCCATAGCTGGGCTGGCTCTGCAGGCTGTGAGCACTGGAATGATGATGCAGCTGCCCGCCTTGCATATGCTGCATTTGCTTGAGCGCCATTTGCTGTTGCGTCAGGTGCTCCTTTTGTCTGGCCATAAGATATTGCTCCTCTTGCTTGCGTCTCTCCAAGGCATTCTGCTGCTCTGCGGAAAGCGTGGTGCCGAAACTTGGAAAGCTGCTGGCGAACGGCGGCTGCGCTGCAGATGGCGTGGTAGCTGGTATAGCACCTACCGGGGCAGCACTACTACTTGGCTGAGCGGCTGAAGAACCATGCTGAATGCCGATTTGAGGTACCACGAATGGCTCTCGTGAATTTCCAATGCGCCTAATCAATTGAGCCAGTGGTTCGTAATCGGCGTCTTCCACTTTCTTGACCTGAAGCTCGGGTGAGAAAAAGCCAGCCTTGTACCAGTCGTGCATTTCTAGTCCTGACCAAGGTCCTTGAGTATTGCCCTGCGGGTCCCGGTAGATCCACCTCATCCGATCCGGCATTACCATTTGGCGTTGCTGGGAAGCAGGCATCTGGCTGGAAGAGGCATCTTGTTCTTGTGACCTGGTAAAGTAGCTGCCACCAGCTGGACCTGCAGGAAAAGATGTCTGTGCAGCAGCTGACAGTGGTGCCTGGCTTGACGGGATGTCGTTGGTGGCAAACGGCGATGCAAGACCTTGGAGTGCTCGACTACGAGTCTCTGGGTTGGCGAAAAGGTCTTCCATGCCACCACGTGCAAGCCTGGATGAACTCTCTGATTCTCGTAAGCCAAAGCCAGGAGCTTCATGACCGGAGTTACGTTGGAAGGTATCAATATTGCCACTGAATCCCTGCTCTTGCCTTGACGAATCTCCTCGCATTTGTTCTTGCATAGCGTTTGGAAGCAAGGAGCTTAGCTTGCTCCCACGACCAATAAGACCAGCACTACCGGCACCGAAGAAACCCCCTCCGCCAAGGCCGCTTTGTGGTGAGGTGAGGTCATTGAGTGCGCCAAATCCAGAATCACCAAAAGCAGGAGAGAAATTAGGCTGCGCCCTACTTGGGGTACCTATCGCTCCTGGTGCGGCTGACCAAGGCGATCCTGCAAGCCCACTAAGATTTCCCAAACCACCGAGGGGAGGATAAGCGCGCCCACCACCAGTACTCGAGGTTTGACTTCTGTCGCCCCTACCGTCATCCGGCTGGTTATGGAAACCTCGAGCAGGCTGTCCGTATTGCATGCCACCCTGATACTGCAAATGGTGAAGGTCAGAGTCATCGGTGTCATTGTCTTCTGGAACCGATTTTCCCTCGGGGCTTTGGTATGGATTTGTGTTCGTGGGGCTCATTGGTTCATTCATTTGGGGCATGCCTTGGTTCCTAGCCTGAGGTGTTTGCTGCTGAGCGTAGTCACGGTGCTGCGCCGTTTCGCGAAATCCGGGCATATCGTTGCCTAAATTCATGGAGGAGAATCCAATATCATCGTAGGAGGCCTGACGGTCTGGGTTCCTGTATCTCGATAGCTGTGGAACTGGTGGGCTCGCATCATCGCCTCCTCCTAAGGTAGCACTTCCACCCGCTCCATGAAACTCGTCTTCGTCTGCATAGAAGTCTGCATTTATGCCACGGGGTTGTGAGGACCGAACACCCGCCCAACGTGATTGTTGTTGCTCACTTGTGGACTCAGGCAATCTAGCTAAATTGCTCAGAGAGTGCTTCTCTTTCACCTTTGAGCCCAAGTCTTCCGAACTACTAGCACTCATCAAGCCCTTGAACCTGCTTTCTCCGCGTAGACTACCAAATCCGGGCTTCTTCTCACCAGGACTTGGAGTTTGATTTGCTCCTCCACCTATGGCAAAGTTTCCAAAAGCTCCCATAGGAGAAAACCCAGCGGACTGTGGAGCGCCAGACCATGGAGAAGAGGGACCACCGATCCCAGCGCTGGCTGGCTGAGTGCTGGTTCTCTTCAAGGTTCCCAAAGGAGGCGCTGTATCAGTGCCAGGTCGGCTGCCGTCTTTATCTTTATCATCAAGGCTTGGTCCAAACATTTCTTTAAAATCGGTTTTGCGCCTGAGTAGGGATGGAGGAGGCGAAGATACATTGGATCCCTCCTGTGAGAATCGGTTGCTAGTTGGGAATGTCAGTGAGCTTTGCAAGAGATCACCTCCAGATTCTCTTCGTCGAGCTCCTGGGCGGGTAGAGGGAGAGTTGTTCATGTTCAGAGTGATGGATGTCCGTCGATTGAGAACGTTGTTATTTGGTGTGCCGTCCTTTGTATTTTGGGTCGGCGGTTTTAGTGGTGAATTGACGGAGGAAGCGAATGCCTAGAGAAAGATCAGCAAGTTGATTGCTCAGCCACGAATGTATAGAATAGTCTACCTCTTTCTCTTCTTCGGTCATATCAGCCAGCGCCAGTGGCTGGACGCTGCCAGAATGATCCCAGCATATCTCAGGTCCATTACTATCTTTGTGGTCATCTCTCTTACCCCACCCACCGTTGCTTGTTCCATTGACTCCTGGAGTCCAACCGTCCACAAAAAAATCATCGAGGCTCCCGTTCGAGAAACCAGACTTTTCTTGTACTCTGTACAGGTCGAGTAGCTGCTCTTTTGAGTAACGGCTTTCTGTCGAAGCGCCATTCCGAGTATAAGAGGACTGATGATTGGAATTCATATGTGGGGGCACGTAGGCACCGGCTGAAGGTGGGGGGTTGCTGTTCGTTTGCGGGCCCGATGAGCCTGTTGCCACAGATGGTCGGCGAAAGGTTGCTGTTGCACCATTGGTACGAGCGCGTGACCTGTGAAGATAGCGATTAGCATCCTATAACTTGATCCGTGGCACAGATTGAGAGCGCAGTGTCTGGTTCGCCTCTCCTTGGCATCGTCACGTACCATTCTCCGCTCCCAGTGTTTCGGCCATTGGAGGCAGTGTCGTTGGCGGTGTTCCCTGCTGCCGCGGAAGCAAAGCTCGAAGTGAAAGGAGAAGGCATGCTTGTGTATGGGAATTGTAAAGTTCCTCGAATGCGGTGATCGAGGAGCTGTTTCGACAGGGGATTGGCGAATAATTTAGTATGCCACCGGGTTCTTCACGTGGAGGTCCGGCGCGTTAAGATCCGGCTTAAAAGTAAGGTATTGTAAGACTTTGTTTAGAGACAACTGTCAAGCAGCGACAAAGACTTTGAACGGCTTGAGTGTCTAGCAACGAAGTAGCTGGTAAGGGAAGAAGGAGCTGTAGTAATTGCATTCACATTGAAGGTTCAAGCACGTAGATCGTAGTACGCTAGCGGGCGCCCCGCCAAGACAGGCACACGACTTTTACACGCTGGAAAGATGACTACATCCGAGTACAAAGTACTTGTATGCCTCCACGTTTATGTCTTCTCCTTCTTTCCAATGTATTTCAAGGCGTTCGTCGACTCAATGTCAACTATATGCCGCATTGAACCCAGATGGAGTCATAGACAACTGGTAATCTGTCTCTCAGTGTGCTTTCATGTCCCTAACCATGTGGTCCAACAATATAGTGGTAAGAGTTTCGGAACGAAGTAACATTTCCATCATCTTAGGCAAAATGGTTTTCTAGCCCTAGCCTCCTCTAATCCCTTCTCGTGTCATTTTCGATGAATCCCGATCTATTTCAAGGCAACTTTACAGCCCGCGGATACCGACATTGAACGATGTCTTCCATCCCAGGAGCTCCCAACCACTTGCTGTCTCGGACCTTTAGCGTAGCAAGAACGCCTTACTCTTATATTCCCTTGCAACATTGCCATCGTGTCCCGCTTCAAGGCGGACTGCGCTTTCCCCCTTGTCATCGTATCTGCTGAATGTGTTCCTATCATCTGCTTTACTATCATCACTAGATAAATGTTTTCTATCACTCTTCCCGCTTGCCACCGCTCGACCTCCGCTGCCTAAACATGCCAGTCCTCCAAGGCGATCACGCGGCCTGGTCTAAATTTCTTCCCTAACCCTGCTTGTGGTATAAAGAGCAAGCATCAGCTGCCAGCCCATGGAAACAATCATCCTTCCTTCTTAGTCACTTTAAAAAAGGTAGGACAGAAGGTCCTGACTCCTTGCCTCCTTAGTCTATTCCTAAGTCCTCGCGCCCTTCCATTAGCTCCAGCCAGAGTGACCCGGTCAAGTTCAAATGGCTGGATTGACAATGAGTGAGAGTCTCTGCTAAGATCTTCCAAGAGCTTCCATTAACACAAGCAAAGCCAGGAACCGACGAACATTTCTCGACGTCAACCGTCCCAGTGCTTTTCAGCGACACCCAGTGGATCCAATATTTCGCGGTCACGCTGCAGTCCACCTACCACCCGGATACCCATACCCCGCTTGGGGACCTTACGGACCAGCTGGCCTTGCACCCAGCCGTGACATGACAAGAGCTCGGGATCGTCTCGATATCCCAGCAATAAGTATACGAGAATTGCACGCCCACATCGATAAATACAAACGCAGCATCGATAATCTCATAGATTTCAATGAAGAATTGCAAGCGAATCTCATCCGCGCCAGAGGTGGTCGTGGTCGCCGCTCTCAGTCTCGACAAGGAGCAGAGCGTGAGGGACAGCACCGCATGCGTTTGAACATGGAAGAAATGCGGCACATGCAAAGGCAAATAAACCAGCTGAATCGTCAGGCAAGTGGTGGACGGAGCGGAGGCCAGGGCCCTTACTTCGACGGCGGCTACGACAACGACTTCTCCAGCCCGGGTCGCCATCCTCAGCATGACGGCTTGCCCCATGATTACCAGGACAACTTCGACGAGTTTTACGACCCTTATTCCGATCACGATCCATATGGTAACGAATGTCTTGGTGGTCGTGGTCGTGGACGCTTCGGTGGAAGGTAAGGGCCAGGAGTGGCAAGCTTCCCATGGCCCGGTTAACGGCCTGGTAGGGGTGCTGGACAAAGGAATCTACATCAGAGCCCACGCCATGCTCATTGTGAGGATACTGAGGATAATTTCGAAAATGGAGGACTTGATGTTTGACTTTCTTTATGGTTTCTATTTGATCCCTGAACTTCTTCACTCAAGAATGGCACGAGCAACAAAGAATAGGATAAAAACACTCGGCTATCATTACTCTCATCCTCATACATGTTTATGTTCACATCCCATCTTTCTTGGCATCATTACACGCTCTAAAACCACGCGAGAGCCACTTCCATATGCCTTCTCCATTCTCGAACCACAAAAGTCTTTGGGGAAAAGCAGTCGTTAGGGCCCAGCTACTATAATTCTTGCCGAGTGGTACGACACATTATGCAGCTCAGAATCCCGAAAGTACCAGTAAGGGTGAGCAGATGAGAGCAGGAGAGCTTTGCATATTTAGTCGATTGCTGAGACAATTCTCGCTGTCGTACCATGGCAATTCGACTGCCGGAGCATACTGGCATGGAAAGCTGTCTCTAAAACGTAGCGCCCCCAGGGCTATGTACTACTTGCGGCCTCTTGGCGTATCATAGGAAGGCATCTGCTAATGGCTTTCACACCGCTGCTTGTGCCTATAACCAGAATCTGTGTACGTTCTCTCGCGTCAACTCATCTGTCGGAATGTTTCCAGGCCATTATTTTTGCTTGCCGTCACGGAAGAGAATCCCCTTCCTTCTTTCCTCTAGCTGTTAATGTGATTCAATTCCTTGTGAATTACCCGAAGAAAAGGGTCAGCCAGTCCTCCAAGGCAAACACGAGCTTCCCGTCTTCTCGTCAGGTGCGTGATATAAAGAGCACCCATCACCTGCAAACATGCGAAATCAATCTTCCAACTTTGACTCTCCTTCAAGCCGGGCAACAAGTGATTGAATCCCAACCCTTCAATACATCAATTCATCACTATGAACTTTTCTCGATGTGGAACCGGCCGCACCGCGCTCCACTCAGCACCCAACACCAACCGCAGACCTCCTCACTACATCTTCCACCCCCAACCCTGGCACGTCGCCGGCCTCTCCCCCTCCGCCATCGAACTTGAATGCCAAACCATATCCCGCGCCATCCTCCACTCCATCCCCAGCCCCACCAACCCCCAGTCACTCCGAGCACAAATAGAATTCCTAGTCCGAGAGGAACTGAAGACACGCCTCCGCTTCTATACCCGGGGTTCCCGACTCGGACGCCATCCAATCACCCGCTTTGGGACTGAGCGGGACTTCATCCTATCCATGGCAACTCAGGGTCAGATTGATAATCTCGTGCGTGATGCAATCCAGCCTCAGCGAAATGCTGGAGTCCATCACAGACACTGTACAGAATGCAACCCAGTGTACAACCGAGGCCATCGCCACAGCACCTACGGGCATGGAAGGGGACACAACCACACCAGCCGCGGCCACCCCTCAGCACACAACCACAGCCACCACAGAACTGCTCCCCGTGGCGTCGACGTCGACGATTGGCTAGATAATCTCAGCATGGACCGTCTCGACATCAACGACTACTACGACGACGACACCATCAGTATGGCGGGGAATCATAACAGGTATAGCCCCGGATACCGTTCCTGGGATGGTCACGGTCGTTATCGAGATGGGTGGTAAGGGCTTATGGGTGCGCATGGGCACTTGGCATGGTTGAAGGTCTGCGGGGTGGTGGATGACGAGGAGGGTGTAGATGGCTTCCTCACTCCCTATCTTTTAGAACCCCCTTCCCCTAGAAATCGAGCACAAGCAATGCAGTGAGATGACGGGAAAGATGATCTGTCACCATAGGTTACAACTTCACATAAAGTTTCAACCAGAAAATGTGACAAGTATCAACAAGTATCAAATTAGCATCATCCCCCACAAGTATGGCAGCACGTCTGTTGAAACCCTGTAAACATTGGTAATTTTCGCTGGTCAGAGCAAGGAGCGTGTCAAGGTCTACGGGACCGAGCCAACGTTCCAGCAATATACCGCTCAAGGCATAAGCATAGACTGGCACAATTTTGAGCAGACGAGTAAAACAAACTTGGTCATATTCATCGTTAGACTTGTCTTAAAGAAAAGCTCGATTAGGCTAGCGCGATATTTGCAGCACAGCTCAGAAAAGGAAGGATCTCGTCAATATAGTACTATAGCACTATTCAATATACATAGAATAAGTTAATTAATTACTAGTAGCTATCTATAGGCCAGCTATACATGATATCTAGGATACTAGAATAATAATAAATAAATAACGGAGAAAAGTATACCGCCTAGGTATTAATTATATAATAATTCTTTATTAATAAAATATTTCCTCTTTTAATAATTTTAGAAAATACGTATATAACGCCCCCGTAAAATAATCTATATATCTTATTATTAATAAGGAATTTCGTATACCCTTAAGGACTTTAATATTATTTTAAAGTTTTTTTAAACTCAAAAAATCTTCTTAAATAAATTTTTAACTAGTTATTTAATAAATCTATCTCGGAGATATAAAAATAAAACTTATATTCCGTTTAAATTATAAATCTATATATTTGAAAAAAGGGATATACTTTATAGGTTTTTATTATTATTTATATTAAGAGTATTTACTCTATTAACTATAAATTATATATCTCGTATCTAGTATATTAAATAATCCTCTTATTATAGAAGTAATAGTAAATATTCTAAAAGTTTCTATAATAGTTATTATTTTCTTAAGGAACTTATAGTTATAATTATTAATTTAAAAGTACCTACTTTATTAAATATAAATTATATATTATTATATTAAGTTAATTATTATTATAATTCCTATTAATTCCTATTAATTATAATATTAAATTAATTATTATATTAAATTAATTATTATATTAAATTAATTATTATTATAATTCCTATTAATTAGTATTAATTATTAAATTACTCCTCCGTGGATTTAAAAACTAGGTACGGACTAATAGTATCTTCTAACTATTATAGTACGTTTATAGTATAATAATTAACCTCGTATATTTCTACTAAATCGTAGTAGTTTATTATAATCAAGGTTTTTAAAGAACTTTAATAGACTTAGTATATTTAGTATATTAAGAGACTATTTACTACTCGACGGAGTATATAAACTAATAAATAAGTAAATATTTAACCGTTTATCTACTCGATATAAAAATAAACGAGTAAACGAATAAATAATATAGTTTCTTTCTTTTATATAAATTACGTATTTTTTTAATAAATAAAAACTTTGTATTTAACTTCCCTTAAGACTTTTAATTATAAATTATAAATATAAATATTTATTAAACTATTAATTAAATTTATTAAATTTATTTAGCTTTATTTTATATTAATATAAAGTTTATTATTCTTTAATTCTTAATACTCTTCTTTATAAATACTAATCTAGGTTTTATTAATATTATATTTGAATATTAAACGGACAGCCTTAATATTTTAAATATCTTTAAGATAAATACTTTAAGATTAATAAAGATTTTAACTCTAAATATCTAAAATAATACCCGAAGATATAATATTATAGAAGAAAGGGATTATATTAAAGTTACCCGCCTAAATTATTATTATAGAGAGCGCGAGAAGCTTAATAATTAATTATTATAATTTTAACTATTCTTCGTATTTAACGAGAATACTATACTAGTTATTAAATAAATAATCTTTATAATAATTTATATAAGAGGTAATATACAGAAATAAGTTAAACTATTTCTAAAGTATTATATAAAAATAGTAAATAATACCGATAATTTATTAATAAAGTTTTAGATAAAGAACTTCTCTAAATTTAAAATTAAAATTCGTTATATATTTAAATTATCTAATAAAAGTAGTATAATAGTTCGTATTATTTAATATTTAATATAACGAAGGTCTATATCCGACTACTCGGTATAGTTTTAATATTATATAATATTTACGGACTAGGACGATACTACTTTTATAATAATATATCGATAAGAATTAAAAGATAATATAAAAAACGAATTTATATAAATAGGAGCCGTTATAGAGGACCTCGATATATTTATAAAATAAATAATTAAAATTAATAATAAACTATACGAATATATAATAAAGAAATATTATAACGGAGGAGTTAACGGATAAAGATATTTAGAAGTTTATAATAATAAATATAATTCGGCTAGTTATTAATACTATTAAAAACCTAACCTATATAATTATATATTAATAAAACTCGATTTTATTAAAAAGGGACTTATAAAAGGATTTTAAAAAAAAAAAAAAAAAAAAAGGGGGTAAAAAAATAATAAATTATTATAACTATAATAAACCGGGTTATATCGCTAGGAACTATTATTCGAAAAATATAATAAATCGATAATAATTAAATATATTTAAGAAAGAGATACCGGATAGTATAATTAGGTCCCTTAAAGATTTAATATAAAATAATACTATATTTAATAATTTATTAAAGAAATAGAGGGAGATTAAAAAAAAATTACTTAAAGAATTCGAGAATTTAAAGAATTAAATAATAATAATAATAAAACTCTAGAGGGGGATTTAAAGAAAGAATAAGAATAAAGATAAAATATAATAGATTCTAAAGAATAATTTTAAATATTAAACTACCTCGATAACTTTAGAACCTAGTTTATTATATTATAAAAAAAACCCGAGGAAAAGAAGAAGGAAAAAAGATAACTCTCTAGGATTAATTATATTTATAATAAATATTATTTACGATATAAAGAAATATACTAGTTAATATATATAAGCGAATATTATAAATATTATTATAATAGCTTAAGAGAGCGAAAGTATATTATAAAACTAGGATATAATTATAATTAATAGAATAATTATATTAAAGATAATTATTCGTAGTACTTAGTTAAGAAAAGGGAGAATTAAATCTTCCTAGATTATAATAAAGAATAATAGTTATAATTACGAAATTAGATAAGATATAATAAAGAGATAAAATACTATAATTAAAACGAATAATATTATTATTTAACCGAAGATTACGAAAGGTATTTTAAGTCTAAAGAGTACTATAAATTCTTATCTTCGTCGGGAAAAGACTAGTTCTTTATATTAAAAAAATATATAAAGAGATTAATATACTAATTTTAAAATAATATCTATATTTAGTTTAATATAGTATATATATATAAATACTAGTAAGAGTTAACGGATATAAAATCGTTATAATAATAAATTTAAGAGCGATTAATAACTTTATATCTCAAATAATAATTTAGGTAATTAATTTATTAACTCGAGAAAAGAAGAAATAATATAAATTTTAATTAATTAACGGGTCGAAGTTATTAATAAGAAAAGTAAATAAAAAAATATTCCTATTACTAATTATTATTTAATACTACTATAAAGAAATTACCTTCGATATAATAAAAATAATTATTTATTATATTATTTTAAAGATACCTTAATTAAAGAAATATAATCTAATAATCGATTAAAAGAGAGGAGTATTTATATTTCTATATATTAAAGATATTATTAATATAATATCTATACACCTATAAAGAATAATTATAAATAAGAAATCGAATTATAACCCGGTCGAAATTTATAATACTTTATCTTCGTATAAAAATAACTTTATATAAAGATCCAATTCGATATATATTAACTAAAGAAATTAGTATAGCGAATAAATTAAAATTTCTAAAAATAAAAAAGAACCTCTTAATATCTTTAAAAAGTATTAATAATAAAAGTACCTTTTTTAAAAAAAGATAACTATAAAAATATTACTTAAATATTAGTCGTAGGATTATAAAATCGAACTCGAACTAGGTAAATAACTAATATTTAAATTTATTTATACTTTATTAAAAAAAGAACTCGGAGTACTTCGTAGATATATCGACGAGAATCTTAAAAAAGAATTTATTCGAGAATTTAAATTACTAGTAGATTATCTAATTCTCTTTAGAGTAAAGAAGGACGGAAATTTATAATTATATATAAATTACCGAAAGCTAAACGATAATACGGTAAAGAATTAATATCCTTTACTAAATATTAACGAGTTATAAAATCGGTTTATAATTATAAAAATCTTTATATAACTAGATCTTTAAGGTATATATAATCTAATTCGAATAAAAAAAAACGAAGAGTAGAAGACTATCTTTAAAACTAAATACGATTATTACGAATATTTAATAATACTCTTCGGATTTACTAACGTACTAGTAACCTATTAAATATTAATTAATAATATTATATAAATATACCTAGATATAACGGTAATTATATATTTTAATAATATCTCAATTTACTCTACTAATAAAGAAGAATATATTTAATATATATAAAATATCCTAATTTATTTATTACTAGCTAGACTTCTTTTTAAATTAAAGAAATACGAGTTTTATAAGGAATTAATTAAATTCCTTAAATTTATAGTTTATACTAGAGGTATTTATATAAACCCTAAAAAAATTAGGAGTATTAAAGAATAACCTATACTATATAATATTAAAACGGTATAAAGTTTCTTAAGATTTACGAACTTTAATAAAAGATTTATTAAAGACTACTCTAAAAAGGCCTTATTATTAACGAATATTATAAAGAAAAATATCGCTTTCTAATAAAGAAAAGAATAATAACGATTTTTTAAAGCGCTTAAAGAGACCTATAAAAAACCGCCGGTATTATATTCTTTTTAAAATAACGAATTAACTCGAATTAAAACCGACGCTTTAGATTTAATAATAGGCGCTTATATATTTTAATAAAGAGACGATAAATAATACCCTATTATATATTATTCTAGGAAAATATTATTAACGGAATAAACTATAATATCTATAATAAGGAATTACTAGTAGTAGTATCTTTACTAGAATAATAAAGGGTATATATAAAAAGTTATTTAAATTTTATTATCTTTATAGACTATAAAAATCTTCTTAATTTTATAATAACGAAATAATTAAATCGAAGATAGGTTAGGTAGTTACAATTATTAAAATAATATAAATTTAAAATCTTCTTTACCCTAAGGAAAAATAACGGTCGCGCCGATATATTTAATAAACGAGAGGACTATATAAAGGATAAAGATATAATAGTATAACTAATCCTTATTTAGTAATAAAATAAATCGCTAGTCCTAGTATAATAATTAATAGCGATATTATATATCTCTATTCCCGAAATTATTAATAGTATTTAATAGGAATATAAAAATAATACCTTAATTATAATATTAAGAAATTAATAACTATAAACTAAATTATTAAAATATAATAAAAAAACGTACCTTCTTAAAGGATATTTTAAAGAAATTATTCACGATTATTATAATAATTTAATTTAAAAATACTCTAGAGTTACTAAAACTATAGAATTTGTCTATAAAGAATACGACGCGCCGGGACTAAAATCGTACGTCGAGAAATATATTAAAGAATATATCGAATATTAGTAAAATAAGTCTATAAGGTATACTAGATATAGTTAGATTTAATTCGCCCTAATATTAAAAATACTTTAAGATAATATTATAATAGACTTCGTTATTAAATTATTAAAATTAAAGGACCCCGTTATATTAGAGGTCTTTAACTCTATAATAATAATCTATAATAAACTTAATAGATATACTATAATAATATTAATTAAAGAAACTTATAAGGCCGAATAAATTATCTTTATATTATTAAATTAATTAATTAAAGATTACGGGATACCTAAATCGATTATCTCTAATTAGGATAAATAATTTACTTCTAACTACTAAAAAATATTAATTAATACTATTAGAACTAAGTTACGAATATTAATCGCGTATTATTTATAGATAAATAAATAGATAAAGCGGATAAACTAAATAATAAAGATATATTTACGATATTATATTAATAAAAAATAGGATAATTAGGTAAGGCTTTTATTTATAATTTAATTAATATTTAATAACGCGTAGTTTAATATAACGAAACTTATACTATTCTCCGCTAATCATAATAGGTATATTAATACGTTTCTAGAATTAAAATAAAAACTAAATATATAAAAGATTTTAATTTATATAGTTAATATAAAGATATTATACCGAGATATATAAACTTAAATTAATTTAAATAAATATTAAAAAAAGTATCCTTAATTAAAAGAGGGGGATAAAATATATTTTTTAATAAAAAATATAATAAATAAAAGACCGAGTAAGAAACTAGATTATATTAAAATCGGATTATTTTCGATTAAGAAGAGTAAAGGATTAGTTAATTATAAATTAAATCTTCTAGCCGACGTTAAAGTATATTTAATATTTTATATCTCTCGATTAAAATTAATAAATTTTAAAATACTTTTATAGGATACCTTTTATTTCTAAATTAAAAAAGAAACGGAGTTTAAAATAAAAGAGATTTTAGGCTAAAAAAATAAAGACTATCTCGTTAAATAAAAAAGATATAACGAGTCGGAGAATATTTAAAACCTATTAACGAACCTAATTAATTACCGGGAACTTCTAAAGAGGTTCTAGAAATAACGGTATAAAAAAATTAATTAAAGATCCCCGGCGAGAAGGATTTTAAAGATATTAAATTATCGAGGTATAAAACTAAAACCGCTGTATACTTTATTTCACCGAATTTCTTTAATTCTTTTAGGCGCTCTAATTCCTTTATATCCGTAAAATCTTTATTAAAAATCTTCTATTTACGCTCCTTTAGGAATTTCTTTTATTAACGAAATATTTTTAATTTTATATTCTTCTAGTTAATAATTTCGTTCGCTACTTCTTATATAATTTTAATCTTTTTTTCTTTATATTCTAAATACTCTAAAGTCTTATTAATTCTAAAGAAATTAATAACGGACTCTAAAGACTTATATTTTTTCCGGTTTTGATATACTCCCCGTATTTCGACTATAAAGAGGATAATTAATATTCGGTTTAGCGTATCGCGTAGCGCGTATATATAATTATAATTATAAAATCTTTAGAAATAACTTATTCCTATAGTTTATTATATTACTTTATTTAATAAAAAGATATAGGATTATCTTTAAAAATAAAAAAGGTTAAAAGGGAGGAATAATATTATAATTAAGATTTTTAAAAAACCTTAATAAGTTTAATATACTTAATATATTAAAGGACTATTTACTACTCGACGTAATATATAGACTAATAAATAGGTAAATATTTAACTATTTATTTACTCGACGTAGGAGTAAACGAGTAAACGGATAAATAATATAGTTTCTTTCTTTTATATAAACTATATACTTTCTTAATAGATAGGAGCTTCGTATTTAATTTCCCTTAAAACTTTTAATTATAGATTCTGAATAAAGACGTTTATTAAATTATTAATTAAATTTATTAAGTCTATCTAGTTTTATTTTATATTAATATAAAGCCTATTATCCTTTAATCCTTAATACTCCTCTCTATAAATATTAATTTAAATCCTATCGACGTTATATTTAAATATTAAATAGAGAGTTTTAATATAGGTACTAGTAAAGCCCTAATTTTATTTTATTTTATTAAAGATCTAGTTATATTTATTTCTTTTAAAATAAATATATTTCTTTAATATACTTCCTTATAAGTTTAAAGATAAGTATAAATTTAATAATATCTTCTAATTATTATAGTTTATTTAGGAGTAATAAATAGGTTTATATATTTTTTTAAATTTATAATAATTATCGTCGGTACCCTAACTTTATATTATTTTATTAATATCGGAAAACCGGGAAATAAAATAAAGTAAAAGAATAATTTAAATAATCTCCGGCTAATTTACTTTATTATTAATTAAAATACGACGGAGAAAATAAATAAATAACCCGAATACTTTTTCGATTCTTAAATTATATTATTTTTATTATATAAAGTATTAAGTTTAAAGTACTATTCAATAATTCTTAAAAGAGGGAATAAATAAATAGAGTTAATATTATTCGTACTTCTCGCTTATAAATAATTCCTATTATATATATTTTCTTTTATTCTCTTTATATTTCTCTCTTCTTTTTTTTAATATTATTAATTATTATATTTTTCAAAACTAGTATAAACCCTTAATTTTCTCGCTCGTAGTTTATACGAAGTTAATATTTATATAATATACTTAACTACTAACCGAATCCGTATTAATCTCGAAGATATAAATCTTTAATCCTTTATTTTCTAGAGATATCTTTAATACTTATATTTATATTCTTAGTATTTTTCTTTCTAGTTTTTTTAGGTACTTTATTTATTTCCTAATTTATCTATTTATAATTTTTCGTTTACTTTTTAATTAAGCGTCTTTAAACTCTTAATAGTATAAATAAAATAATTAATTTTACTTTAAATTATAGGATTAGTTTAAGAGATTTTAATATTTTATATTTTTAAAAATAAACTATCTTCGTTATTTAGATAACTTTTCTAATTCTTATAAATTCTTAATATATATTAATTTTTTCCAAATTTTATAGTCGTGATTAAATTCTTTTTTATAATTATTATACCCGGGATTTTACGCCTACTCTAGGATCCGGGGATAAAAAGATTATTTTTTTAATTTATCGGGTTCGACGTAAAGGTTAAGGGGAAGTATATAATAATTATTTATAATACTACTATCTTAATCTTTATAGTTTATATAGGTTTTTTAATTCTTATCTCTAAATTTTATTAATTATTTATTAGGTTTAATAATATTAATTTCTCCTTCTTTTTTAACTCCTCCTCCTCCTCCGTCTCTAACTAGTTATAGAGAAGGGATATATATAAATTATAAAGAATCTAATACTACTCCCCTCGACGAAGTAATTTTTAAAGTTTATCCTCTTATTCGTTTACTAGCCTAGCCTCGTTGTTATTACTTTTATTTAGAAACTCCTATAGAAGAGGGAACCTATATTATATCTAGTTATAATTTTAATAATAATAATAATCTTTCTTTCGAAGATACTAGTTTTAGGATTTAGGATTATAATAATTTTATCTTTAGAGAGTTTAAGTCTTTCTTTATTCCTATTATTATTCTAGTTTCTAAATTTATCTCTTTTATTTTTACTCCTATTATCGAGTCCGTTACTCCTATTTTTACTCCCGTTCTTACTTTTATTTTTACTCTTATTCTCGAGTTTATTATCGAGTTTCGGCCGTCGAGTTTATTACTCTAGTCTCTACTCTATATATATAGTTTCTTTTTATTCCTAGTATTTAGTCCCTATCGATTCCTAGTAATTTTATAATACTAGAATATTTCCGAGTTAAAAATCTTTTCCCGGCTTTTATAACTTTAACTCTTAATCGTTAATTATATTTTAATTTAGTACTAAACGATTTTATTACTCTTTATATTCTTTATAATATAATTTTTACTTTTATAACTCCGGCTCGACCTACGTTTATTTTAATTTATATAATTTCTTCTCGATTAATATTTATATTATCTTCTTAAGCGAAACTTCGAGCTAGTTAGATTATAGTATATATATTTTTTATATAAGGATTTTACTCTAGCCCGGCGTTTATATAAAGAGTAAAAAATAATTTAAGAAACTAAACTTTATAATTAATAATAGAGATAAAGTTCCTAATTTTTTTTTTATTAAGGTATAAAAGATACTTTTCTCTATATATCTAAATATTTAACGAATTAAATATTAATTCGTATACTAGATTAATTAATCTCTATATATTATTAATATATTATTATTTTCTTAATATTTATATTATTAATACTCCTTTAGGATTTTCTCTAAAATATTAAAATCTTTAATTTAAATAAGTAGATTTTCCTACGCGATAATATATTAATTTTAGACTTTACGGATTCTTACTAGTTATATTTAAATTAGTTTAAATAAATCTATTTTTAGGAGTCTACGGTTTTTATTTCTTTTATTTTTTTTCTTCTTTTTTTTAAAAATATCTTAGTCTAATTTTATAGTTATAATAAAATTAGTACCGACGTAGTATATAATTAATATAAGAAAGATTTAATATATTACGTCGATTTGTATTTTAAATTAAATAATACCTTTATTTTATTAATATATTATTACTACTATTATATTAAATAAATAATATCTATATTATTAAGTTTTCTTTAAGACTTTCTCCAAAATCTACCTAAATATATATATATAAAATTAATAGTAATATAAAATACCTTTGATTTAAGAAAAATCTAATATACTAGATTAGTTCGTATATTTATTTTAAATATCTTTATTTATTATAGTTACTTTATCTACTTTATAATAAATAGACTAGGTAATTATATTAATTATTTAATCTTTAACTTATTTTCTTTTATTAAGCGAATTATTTTTAGAAATTTTAATTCTTTTTTATTTTTTAGTTTAGAGTATTTTTACCTAAATTTAAATAATTTTAAATAATCCTTATAATATAAATACTACGTTATTTTTCTATTATTTTTTATAAATTTATAAGTAGAGCCTTATTTATTTATATATTTTATAATAATAAAGGGTCCTCTTTATCTAGGCTCGCTCTTTAGCTTATTTATTCGCGTATCTTTTAATATTATAAATTATCCTAAGGTTAGAGGTTAAATTAATTTTATATTTATATTATATCTTCTCTTCTAAAAGTCCTTATTATTAATTAAATAATATAAAATACTTTCTTTAATATTTACTCTCTTCGCTATAAACTCTTAAATTATTAAAAGTATTTCTTTTAAATCTAGGAGATTGATTTTAGTTAGGAATAAACTAAATATAATACCTCTTTTAAATATATTTATAGGTTTAACTCTATAAAGAATCTCTATTAATAAATATCCTAGGTAATTAATTAGATATATTAATATTTATTATTAAATTCTAGATAGAGAGTTTAAATAGTTTATTTAGGTAGTTTTCTCTTCTCTTTTTAAAATATTTAATTAGAATATTATTCGTTTTCTTAATTATTTTTATAGTATATTTTACTCTCCTCGGAGTCTCTAATATTATAATATATTTCTCTCGGAGATATAATTAAAGTTTATTATTTATAAAGTATAAACTTATATCGAAGTATATTATATTCGGGGCCGGATTTTTAATAAGATAATTTATTATATTAATTTTAATATTTTCTAAATCGTAGTCATTTATTAATTTAGAGAATAAGTTTTTTATAAAATAATTAATAATATTAAATATATATAATTATTTATTTTTATTTAAAAATAGTTTAATAAAGTTAACCTCTAGTAACTAGAATAGTAATAATATTTAAATAGGTAATAAAGATACTAATCTCGCTATTTTTATTTATTTAATATAGAGGAGATATCTCTTAATATATTATATAACGTCCGTAGCTATTTTTGGCTAGTATACTATATATCTAATTTTATTAAAAATAATTTTAATAGAGAAATATCTACTATTATTATAAACGTCTTTTAGTAGCGTAGTTATTTCACTCTTTATAAAATACGTAGTTTATTTATTTCTAAATCGGTATATTAATTTATTCGTACAATTATCGAAAATAAAAGAGGTAGTTTTATAATTAAAGACTTATATTTAATAATTATTAAAATCTTATAGTTTTTCTTATCGAGTATAAAAGTAATATATATCTTTATATTAATTATTATTTTCGTAGTCGCCTTTATATATTTTAGGAGGTAGTAGGTTATATAGGAGTATTAAATCTAATAATATATCTTTAAATATCTCTCTATTAATTATTATTATATATATTACTATTATTAGTTTCAAGGCTATATTTTCGTTCGTAAATAAAATCTATTTAATAATAATAAGATTTAATTCTTCTCTTTATTCTTTTATTTTATTTATATAATTTTCTTCGCTAAGTTATATAAATATATCTATATATTCTCCCTTCCTAAACTTCTAATATTATTTTAAATTAATATAATTTTTAATCTCCTTTATAAAGTTTATAATAAGTTTATTTAGTTTATAATTAAAATTATTAAATATTATTTATAAAAGGTTATTAGGAACTACGTTCGCCTTTCCTATTATATATATTATTTTAATATTTAATTATCGGAGTTTTATTATTTATCGAGTAAAAATATTTTTATAAAACTCAGTATTCATGAACTTAACTAGTAGTTTATAATTAATATAAATAATTGAGGTTTCTTTACCCCTAAGTATATAAGAATACTTTTATATAAAATAGATAATTACTTTTAATTCTCGTTTATAGATATTATAATTTCTTTTAACTTTATTGAATATAAATAAATTATATATTATTAACTTTATCTCTCTTTTTTATAACTAGTTAATAAAGTACCCTTCTTTATATTTTGATATATTATAGAATATAGTAACTAGGTCCTTCGGATCCTATAAAAATAATACTTTACTCGATAAATAAATCCTCTATATAAATATAAAGAATAGTTCTTTTCATTCTCTTTATATTTATTCTATATTTCTATAAAGTCTAGTAAAAGGGCGATTTATTTTAATATACCTCTTTATTTATTTATTTATAAATTAATAAATCTTTAAAAATATACGAATAACGCTTTAGTCCTACGGCGTCGGCTAATTCTTAATTTTCTTAATTATAATTAATTTAATTTATACGCGCCCCTTTATCTCGTATATCTCGCCGAGTATTTTTACTTTTATTATACCGATAGATAATTTTAAAAGCGATAATTTAAAGTCTAATTATAGTATTTATAGGAAAAAATAATTATAAAGAAACTTATATTATTTCTTTTAAAAATTATAAGTTTTAAAAATATTATTAATATAGAAAACTAGGCTAGGATATTTATATTAATTATTACTATTAAATAGAGAAAGTTCTAGATTTAATTCTAGTATTAAACCTAAAATAATATTTATTAATTTAATAAAAATGAATAACGAAGTTTTTATTTCTTAAAATATTCGAGTTAACTAGAGTTATTTAAGACTAGGAATATTAAATACTAAATAGTATTTATTATCTAGATATACTAGAATAATTTAATAATTATATTTAATATTTATTTAGAAAAATATTTTATATAATAGTATTTTAAATAAGTTATATATTTTCGCTATTAACTCTATATATAACCTAGATAAATCTTCGTATATAAAGTAGTAATTAAATATAAATTTTAATTCGTTTTTCTCTTTCTTTTTAATTAATATTAGTTTAATATTATAATACCTAAGGTCGCTAGCGTAGAGCTAGCGGCTTAGTAATAATATAAAAGATATAAAATAGTTACGGGGTTTATTACTAGGTAGTTTTTAAATCCTAGATTTAATAATAGAACTAATCTTTAAGGATTCTAATAAAACGGGGGAATACTAACTCGATATAGGATTATTAAAAGTTAGAACCCCGCGGTATTAAAACTAGAACCCTATATCGATAAATAATAATATTATAAAAGTAGCGGAGCGTAGGTATATATAATATACTAGCGCCTTTAACGGGGCGTAGGCGTATATAATATATTATTATTTTATAATTACTTTTTTTTAGGCCCTAGTCTCTAGGTATTTAAATATTTTAATTAAAAAATATTTATTAAAAAATCTTTAAACCCCTTAAGAGAAATAAGGGAAAAAAGTTATTTAATATAACGACGTTATTATATACTAACTTAAGTATAAAATTATATACCTAATCCTTTAATATCTATAATACTAGTTACGGAATAATATTTAGTTAATTAGTCGAAGTTTATTAAAAAACCTTTAAACCCCTTAAAAGAAATAAGGGAAAAAAGTCTTTGAATTTATATTATCGGTCCTATAGCGTTAATATATAGTATTAGTCGCGGAATAATACGAAATTATTTTTTATAGTACTATTATATAGTATTAATAATAGAAAAGTAATACTATTAAACTACCTCTATTATATAGTAGTACTAGTAGTAAATAAATAAATAGTATATTTATAAAACTATCTCTATAGTATTAATATATAGTAATAGTAGTTAATTAAGTAATATTTCTTTCGTCTCTATAATACTATTATATATAATAGTAGCGGGGCGAAATAATATATACTATTATTCCTATAACGCTTATAGTACTTATAGTAAATATAGTATATTAAATTATTCCTATAGTACTTATAGTACTAGTAGCGGAATAATAATAGTTACTTTTACTATATACTCCTATTATATTATAAAAATATTAATAGTAAAATACTATATATAAACGGTATAGCCCTAATATTATACCCGGAGATTAATAATAATATAACTACTATAGTAACGATTATATTTATTAATAAAAGCGAGGTAGCGGAGCGGAGGCGCGTATCGATATATTATAATAATAAAGTATTTAGCGCGACGGTTTATTATTAAAATAAACTCGCTCGCCTATTTATTTTCTCTCTTCGTAACTTCTTTAGTTTTTTTTATATATTATTACTCTAGCTCTATAATAGCGTTCTAGTATTATAATTAATATATAAATAATACTCTCGTTATATATAATTTTCTTTTAATTCTATAAATAACTCCTATTTACTAATAATATTAGTTTATTTATACTAATTATTCTAGTTATAAATATACTAGTAAATATAACTAATCCACTATTAGCGCGACTATATAATACTAATTATAATAGTAGTTTACTACGCTTTATAACTCCTTTACTAGGTCTACTTTTATTAATTTAATAATAATTATATTCGAGGTACGTCTCCTCCTTATATACTCTATTATATTAATCGCTACGGAATCGATTATTATATAAAGATAAGTTATAACCGTAAACTTTAAAATAATATATATTAATAATAATAAATTCTTAAGCCTTTCCGAAGGAAGGTAAAGAAGTTTATATATTAATATACCCGTATTAATAATAGGACTCTTAAAGAAGAATATAAATATAAATTAATAAATAAGGAAATTACCTAGTAATATAAAGTATATAATAAAATAATAATAATTAATAAATAAACCTCTACTATAATCGTTAACTTATAGAATTAATTAACGGCGGCGAACTAGCGTATTAAGGAATTAAAGACAATAAATAAAGTTCTCGAAAAAAAGACCGAGAATTTCTATTAATATAAACGGGACCTAAAGAGTCCCGAGGACGATAATATCTTTAAGGATTATATTAAAGAGACTATATCTTCTTTTAATAATTCCGATAATAATTAAATCTTTCGTATAATATAGTAGCGATATCGAATTCTTTTTTTCTTAAATCGGCGCTAGCTAAACTTACCTAGATATATTATTTAATAATATATTCTAGATATTTATATAAACTATATTTAAAGTAAAAGTATTTTTATAATATAATATCTTATCGCTATTATATATAAATAGTTTAATAGTAAATTAAATTTAGTTATATTTTAAAACCGTATAATAAAGTTATAAATATAGAGGAGAACGTCCGTTATATAAATATTAATATAAAAGTAGTAATATTTACTTTTAATATCGGCTCCGTTTACTCCGTTTTATTATTTTATACGACTAGGTAACCTCTTTAATTATATTTATATATTTATATTTACTACCCGTTTATTTAAAGACTTTAATTAATTTACTAGTATTAATAAACTCTTTATTTAATAATTATTAATTATATTCTTCGCCTTAATTAATTTATTTAACTTTATACTAGATATTTTTTTTATTTTTAATTTTATTAATTACCTCTTCTACCTCCTATAACTTATTATTATTAATAAATTCGGGGGTTTATATAAAAGATTCCGCCGTATTAATATAATCGCGAAGATAATATAATTTAAATAACGATATATAAAAGGTATTATAAATTCTATATATAAAAAGTAATAATAAATAGTAAATTTGAACTCCTATTTTATTAATAATCCTAAAGGGCTTTATAAATTTTACGTAATAAATTTATAGAATAATTTCTTATTTAGGCGCTTTTACTTTAGGTTCTTTATTATTAATATAATTAAATTACTAACTTAATAACTTTATAGTTTATATATTTTATTATATTATTTAATTTAATATTCGGTAGCGCTTTATAGGCGCTTTATAATTTTGTTTTTTAAAGTTTATAATTATCGTATTTTATTATTTATAATTAGGATTTTTTTTCTCTTAAATCGTCCTCGACCTCTTAACGAATTTTAGGATAATAACTATATATATAAAAAAATAATATCGTTCCGACGACGGTACTCTAATTATTATTTATTAAGAATTCTATTATAAATAGTAATCTAGCCTAATTAATTTATTTATTATTAATAAATATATATAAATAGTATTTTAATATTTAATTTTAATACTTTATTTACTTATTCGTTTAGGGGTAAAAGATAGTATTTAGATATTATTTAATTCTCGAATAAAAATATATAGCCGACTAGAAAGCGTTTATAAAAATAGAGCCTCTATCGTTAATAATACTATTAGGTATATTATAATAATAAATAATTTTAAAATAAAATACTTCCGCTAGTTAAACGGTATTAATTTTAATAATTATAAATATATATTTAACTATTTTAATAAATCGATATATAATAATAAAGATAGTATTATAAACGATACTTCTATATTTATTAAATAATAAATTAATTATAAAATCTATAGAAATTTCCTTCTATAATTAAATAATAATAGGAAGCGAATTTAATTCGTTATATAAATAATATCGCGGCGCCTTCGTCCGCTAATATATATCGTAAATTTTAGTATAATTTATAACTTACTTTAGGTTACCCTCCTAGAAAAGATTTCGGGTAAATAATTTATATAACTTTATAGCGCTAAAGTAGTTTATTAAAGAATTATTATAATATCTCTTTATAAACTCTTTCTTTAGAGTTTTATTTTTTAATATATAAAGATAATCGTTATATTTTAATAGTCTCTCGGAGTTTATAATTTATACTTTATTCTTTATATAACGACGGTTCTTTAATATATTCGCTCTAGTTCGAAAAGAGTTTATTTAATTATTATAGATTTATAATTCCCGAATTAACGTTTTAATAGGCCTTTCAGGATTATTATATATAATTTTAAATATTACTATAATATCCCGCTTTAAAATTACTACTCTTAACTCTATAATTTAAAAAATAGAGGTTATAATTACTTTTATTTCTTTATTTCTTTCCGATAATTAACCGTTAATCTAAAGAGTAAGTTTATTCTAAAGCGTTAGTAATAATTTAGTATTTAACGATAATACTCTCTTATAATTAGGGCGCCGCGATAATATATTAATAGAATTTAATTTCCTAACCCGATAGAAGATTTTAAAGTTATAGATAATTAATTTAAATACCTAGCGGGCCTATTTAAAATTTAACTTCTTCTATTTTATAAAACTTTTTAAATTATTATAATTAATTTAAATTTTAATATAATAGGGGCTACTTTCTAGATAGTATCGTTATTATTTTATTATTATTATAATAACGAGTAATTCTTAATTATAAATTTTATAGTTTTATTCTAGGGGATTTAATTTCCGCGACTAGAATACTATAAAGTATTAATAACTATTTTTATCCTATTATAATAATATAGAGTTAAGGTTAAAGTTAGAAATATTTATCTCTATATATAGTTATTTAATTAGATTATAATAGTATAGAAAAGACGTATTTACGAATATATTTTATAAAATCTGAAACGCTTCCGTAGCGCCGTTTATTTATTTTAATAGATTTATTTTTTTATTTACTTTACTACCCTTAAATAAATTAATAAACGGTATAGTTATATTAGAATAATTATAAATAAACTATTTATAGAAGTTAACGAGACTTAAAAAAACTTATACTTCTCGATATATTTTTAGTTAAGGTTATTTCTTAATAGTTTTAATATATTCCGGGTTTATAACTACCTTATTAATAAATATAATAAAATGTAAAAACTCGACTATTTCGGTATTAAATTAATATTTCTTAAGGTTAATAAATAGCTAGAATTAATATAATTATTTAAGTATTTATTTAATATACCGTTAATACTCCGCCGGATTAATACTATAAATTAGGATATTATTTAAATATATTATATATATTATATTTATTAAATTTGTAAATATATAGTTAATATAAATTTAAAATATCGCCGGTACGTTAACGAGCTTAAAAGGTATAACTAAATATTCGAAATAATTATAACGAGTTCGGAAAATAATTTTCTATTTATTATTTTCTTTAATTTAGATTTTATAATAAATATCCTTAAAGTCTAATTTCGTAAAGATTTTAAAATTATATAAATAGTCTAATATCTTAATAATTAGAGGTAGTAAATATTAATTCTTAATAATTACCGCGTTTAAACCCTAATAATTAATATATAGATATAATTTATTATTCTTTTTAAATATAAAAAAAATAGGTACTTTAATTAAAAAAATTAAATAACGGATTTAACCCTTATAAAATAAGGATTTTAAATAACGTTATAACTCCGATAATTTAATTTAAAATAAATTATAAAGAGGTTTATAAAGCGATTTTTTATTAATTTTTATTTTAATAATATAATCTCTTTATTTAAAAATAAATAGGGTACTCGCCTTCTTATTAAAAAAGATATTATAAAACTTTATAAATTTCTTAGGAATCTTTAAGTTAAGAAGTTCTTCCTATTCGCCTTATATTATTATAATATATATAACCGCGAATATATTCGGTTTATTTTTAAAATTATTAGTAAACTTAGCCGGTTCCTTAATTTATAAATTACTAGAATTAATTTTAAACCGCTATTAGTCCGCTTTAGAATTAATTAATATTTTTAATTAATATAATTTAAATATATTTAGAATAACGTCTAAATCTTTAAAGTTTATAGTACGTTGTGGAATAGGGTAGGGATTACCTTCCCTTCCCTTCCCTTCCCTAGAGGAAGGGGCAGGGAAGGGAAGGGATAGGCCCGGGGTAATTCCCTTCCCTGATCTAAGGAAGAGAAGGGATTCCCTACTGTTCCCTTCCTCCCTGCTCTCCCTATAGGGCTGCCCCATATATGGCCCATGTATGCGCGCATACATGCCCCATTGCTGCTCCCATGTGGCCCCATATATGGCCATATATGCGCGCATGCATGCCCCATTGCTGCCCCCATATATGGCCCATGTATGCGCGCA
>JAABUS010000499.1_pt1 | contig 99235 bp, 97 predicted proteins | sample 5560161 | NCBI WGS metagenome assembly JAABUS01 (sample SAMN10711885, study PRJNA513376) | rock metagenome | isolation source: Antarctica rocks | place: Antarctica: Victoria Land, Trio Nunatak nord | collected 2016-01-04
GGCTGTAAAGACTATGGAGCTGTCGACTATCCTGTCAGGATTATCTCCTACACTTGAGACAGGGTCAGTTCGGGTTTATCGATGTTATGCCGGTCTCCTTTGTCCTTTTCACTACAAGGTAGCTTAACGTTACAATCTCGTCTTGATTATGACAATGCTAAAGTGTCTAAAATGCAAATTTAAAATGACTGCTTTGAAACTAATTTGGCTGAGTTATCAAAAACCCTCTCTCAACGTAGCCGCAGCGATAACTAGCCTACTCTCGAATGCTATTTTTTAACTTCAATGCTTTTGCTGACGCTTAAGGCTGTGACCTTCCCAACCATTAGAGTTTCTTAATGGTCTATCGTCTAACCGGCTGCGGCGCCCCCCTTCTCCTGATGTGCAATACTTTTGGCGTCGTTGTCTTACTTCATATAGGTAAGCCCCGCACCAAAGCAGCTCTGCTTTGTGTTGGATCTTTGGTTAAACCGCTCCGCTTTTCGTCCACCGACATAGAACTCCCTTGAAATTCGGGATACGGGTTTTGGAGGGAGTACCAATAGAGCAAAGAAGGGTAGCGAGAAAGCCTAGGAGAGCATAGGAGGGATGTTGGTGCTGTAGGGCACGTGGATGCTGACATGGACACTCATCTTTTGAAGAGACAAGAATAATTCGTAGTGCAATGAATATCTGATTGAATATTTCATCTCTGTCCGTAAAAAGTCGCAATTTCGAGAACCCTCAACGATAGTGTAGCCGTTGAAGCATTAGGTGCCGACGCAAAGCTCCCAAACAGCGTTGCCCCTGAGGATTGGTCGACATTCTGTTCCTCTTTCTAGGTTCGAAGCTAGTCATCGCCATCGGTTGTTAGAGCTATTCCTTTGCGCGAAGATTATCCGGAATAGATGCCTCGATCTCAAAGGCTGTGTACCGTACTTGTTTTTGTTGCTCCTTTAGATATTTCCTTAAACGTTGTTTGTGAACGGATTCACGCAATATTTTCAACGCTTCGTTCAAGGCCGTGATGGCGGAAGTGCCGCCTTCTCGAGCCATAGCGCCTAGGTATTTCGCGTAGGGATGTCGGGAGAATCGGGACTGAGAGCAAAATGTACCCAGTTTAGGCCATATAGAGTCGACGTCTGGCAAGACTGCTGGATCTGCGCATATCAGCGATCCACCAAAAGGGAAGATATCGCGTATGAATTGATCTAAAAGCCATAGAAAATCACCTCTTTGTAAAGGTAGCCCTTCTCGTGCCATTTGAACAGCGGATGCAGCCACTGTCCCGTTGCGGTAAGTCATTTTGAATAAGTGTTGCCGCCCTGCAAAGTATGACTCCGGCAACATGTGTTCTTTCAAGACAATGGAGACTGGTCTGCTCGCAGTTACTTGCTTTTGGAGGTCGGTGACCCTCACTGGCCGACTTGTGACGGGAACTTTGCCACGTCTGTTATTTGCAATGGTCTTCTGGACTGCCACATTTTTCCGCAAAAGCTGTGAGGCAAGCCGTTCTGCCGGGCTTTTCCAACGCGTCTCGTCATTGATTTGATCAATCTCGTCCTTGGCCATTTTGAATTGGGCATAGAAATTAGTCTCTTGGTCAAGCCACCGCTCGACAGAGCTAACGATCTGCTCGCAAATTAAACGTCCGCTTAGTGTTGAATCAGAATACTTCAATGCTTCTGATGCTGTGAGCCAGGCTTTAAACATGGTCATACTGAACACGCGCTGCATCGGCTGCTGTGAAACTCCATACGACAGTGCACCTGGGTGGTACGATACAATTTGGATCAAGTAGCAGTCATCATGATGTAAAGGCGTAGCTTCATCAGCATAGGAGCGTATGCTAAGAGATCCCACGCTGGAGGAGAACTTTCGACGAGAAAGTCCGTGACTTGGCTGAGGTGAAAAGTTCCTAAATCCAATGTCAGATACCTAGAAATCCCGGTCAACAAACGAGCTTAAAGTAGCCTAAAGCTGAGACTCTAGAACAGACCTGGTAGCCCATGGAAACGACAATAAGTGGCCGTACCACTTGCAGGTATGACCGTAGAACATTAAGTGCAGGCTCGAAGCCGGTCTCATCAGCCTCACCCACGGGATGAAAGTTCACAAAAGGAAAAAGGCCTTCCTCCACGAGTGTTTCTGCGCGGGTCCGCTGAGTCTCACTCAAATCTTCCTCCCATTGACTAAGATTTTCGATCAAATTTAAAAGAACCCTAGGTGTTTCAAGGCCGCATTTCCAGAACGGCAGCATAGACTTGAGCGCCTTGTCTGGCGGACAGTATCCAATCATAAGCAAAATGGCGCGCCCGTTCTTAAGGGTTCTAGGAGTAGCTTGCTCGGCAATCACATTGACCCAGTCTTGAGGAACTATGGTCCCCATCTCCGGTCCCAAGTGGCGCGCTTGTGCATCAAGCTGAACTCTCCGTGCGTAATTTTGGATTGCAAGCCATATGCAATCGGAAGCTTCCTTGGTGGCTGCATATCTGTTGGAGATCAAATCGGTTTTGAGACTCTGGAATAGTGCCTTGTCTCTCGTGTCGAGGGTTGAAGAGGCGGTCCCACCAATAGCAATGTTCAAGGCACCTCGCTCAATTAAGCAAATAACAAGCTGCTCTCTAATGAACACTGGCGAATGGCCAGGATCTATCACAATTTCTAGATGAGGAATTTCTTGTATTAGGCAGTTCGACACGACTTCTGGATAAGTGTCTTTTAATATGTGAAGCATCCATGCCAGTGAGCCCCGCGTCCGACGCAAATCGCTCTGGTGTCTCCCAAAGGCGTTTTCGCTTTGTGAAGTACCACTGTAGCGAAGGTAAACAAGTGAGTCTCCTGGAACGATAGCGATTCTTCTCTGCCACTCAAGGACTCTGCTTGCAAAAAGAATCTTTGCGCTGATTAAAATATGTAGAACACGTTGCAGCTGAGCAACAGTCAGGGTGAATGTCCTGATATAGAAAATAGCAACATGACCGGAGGATCGGGGTGAAATGGCAGTTGAATCCCGAAGCTTGAGCAGCCGTTGAAGAGTACTAGGCGGTAAGAAGAGCGGATCTCGCAAAAGATTACACCAGTCGTCATAATCAGTCGCCGATAAACAGGTTGAAGTAGGGAACAGCATTCTCCAGTCCATAAGATCTGCTTTCAGGCCCTTGTCCGCAAGCAGACCTTTGATCGCATCAACGATGTTAGCCCTGAACGCATCGTGAAGTGGATCGATTATAGCATCTACGGAGTCTTGAGCCATCACTCTGGGCCCGGTAATGGACTTAAAAAGTATTCAATGATTGAGACGGCGGGCGAAGAAAGCCTCGAGTCATGATATAGGAATATATCAAAGACGCGTGGGTGACATTGGTGTGGAGACTGATGTGTCAAATCCACGGTAAGAAATCGCGTGAGATTTTGCCACGACACATGTACTTGGACTAAATGGAGACTGTGTTATAGACGCGTATGACTATAGTGCCATGATAGGGAATGGGACGTGATATGGTACCCTCTTTTTCTTACATTGACCCCTTAGAATATATGATCTGCTCCGGTATCTTGGCGGAAAGATAGGCTCCCACTCGTTATTGAAGTCGTACTGTCTTCATCGAGGCGATGGCAATGCTATCAACCGTAAGGCTGGCCCCTTCAGCTCGATATCTTGACCTTTGACCAACTTATTAAAGGATCTTTGCAGCATCAATTCAAATCAGAAACTTAGCTATCGACCGCGCGGATAGCTAGCCCTTCGAAGGCACATGTATCTCGGGCATGATCTGTTCGAAACTGAAGCCGCATGAATCGTTTTGATGAATTCCCAGCGACCTCCAGCTCTGACCAAAATGCAGAAGGCGGAAATATACATACATCTAGAAGTGGCTAAATTCAATACAAAGTAGATATCGCTGTGCGCGCAATGACATCTGGCCCTAAAAGCAGGCACCGTCGCAGATGCACGCCGTCCCGTCTCTTTGAACAGACTCGCGGGGCTCAGAAATATTTGGCGTCCCGATGTAATACACTGCCTCGCGACTTCCGTCTACCGCCTACAAGTCAACAGAATCCGGATAGACGCAATATGCATCAATCGGACAGACGAGCTCGAAGAAGTAGAGCAAGTTGGGAAGATGCATAAGATTTATGCGGATGCTAGGCATGTCCTTGTATGGCTGGGGAAGGCGGGAGATGATAGTGATCTCGCAATGGATGGTACTGAGAAATTGGATGAAATCTTGTAACTAGTGGGACTCAATGGAAGCACCATTGGCTGGTATGGGGCTCCCAAACAGAAATGACAAGCTATGGACTACTTTGAGGTTCTTATTGAAACGGACGTGGTTCAACAGACTTTGGGTGATCCAAGAGGTCGTCCTAGCACAACACATGATAGTTCTCTACGGTAGGAAGAGGGTTGAGTGAGATTCTCTTGCAGGATGGGGAGCATCCATGGAAAATGCTTGAATTGTGCACCTCGTCGTTGGAGCATATACACATTTCCTCCAAGAAGATGCACTATATATCATCTTGGAAATCACCATGCTACGGCTTCACCAAGAATGAAATGACTGCGACCTCCGTTTCTTGATGTTTTCTGGACGAAGAAGGCAAGTCACAGAACCTGTGGATCGTATCTACGGAGATTTGGGCTTAAGTATTGAAGATAAGCGCAACACTATCCCAATTGATTACTCATAAGAAGGTAAAAGAGAGTACTCGAAGATATACATCCTGTTCGCGAAACTATGTCTGAATCAATATCGCAATCTGTTCATCCTCAGCAATGCTTCTCAGCATAGGCCTCCAAATCTTCCGTCTTGGGTCCGAGTTTGAACGTACTCGAGCGGGTCGCGGACTATTCAGTGGTTGTTCTCACTATTGCGCCGGTTTCGATACCGAACCTGACGAATGTTTCGACGCGGTTATCCTTCCAGACACAAACTTCCTTCAAGCTCGAGGGGTTCATGTCACAACTGTTGCTGAAATCATGGAACCACGGCCGTTACCGCACGAAGATGAGGGGTTTACCCCAACCCTGGAATGGGACGCTACACGTCTTGAGCTTTCTCGAAGATCCTATCGAAATCAGGATCATGCCCTTGAGGCGCACTCGCATACGGTCGTTGCAAATGCAGTGGAATCCAAGGCCCCGTTTGATCCTTTGAACGACTATTTTACAGCAAATCGTATGTGGGAAGCGAGCGTGCAAAGGATTCGAACCAAATTTTAGGGCGGCCGGGATCACCAAAGAAGAGGACCCGTTGTCAATGTTTGCATATACAGCTCCATGGAAGTCTATTCCGAGGCTCAGGTTTTTCAGGACGGATGAGAATCAAATTGGTCTAGGGCCCTATGATACCACGCCGGGAGATGTCACATGCGTATGATACTTAGGACGGCCGGTATATATGGTACGATTCGAGGGTGAGGACGGTAAGGCAAAGCTGGTGGGCGGAGCTTATGTTGATGGCGTTATGAATCTCAAAGACACACTAACAAGGCTCAGCAACAGATTGATGTCGAGACCGACCATATATAGAAACGACTTGGAGGATTACTCAAGCATTTAAAGGCGGTAGCTTTAGATAGATCACTGGGTGGGTTGAGAACACTTAACTCCCCCGTGCTTTTCAATCAACATTTACCACCTCGCAGAGAGCTCATTATACTTGGTCTGTGATACGTTCAACAAACTGTAGACGTCGATCCTGAGTTTTCTTTTCAGTATTTCTGCGCCCCTGATGATTATGAGGAGCCACCAATGAAAGATTTGCTTTTGATGTTTTAAGACTTCTACGAGGGAGCAAAACCAAATTGAAAAAGCGAAAAGCGCAAAAACAATTCCTGTAAAGTTGATCTTGCTCGTACGAGCAGAAAGTGCTCAAAAAGGCAAAAACTCAAGATAATCTTGAGAAAACCCAATGGGATGGAATTTTTTTTGGAACTGGGGACACTCAAATTACAGTCTTCGAATCTAACTGGTTCATTCAGCTTGCTTTACCACCCTAGCCAAGCTTAATGATAAGACTGAGAAGAAACGAGGTGGGACTCGAACTATGTCAATTATCACAAACGCCAAGACTTCTAGGTCACAATATGTTGCGCAGATGATTTCTCCGACGGAGCTAAGAGGCCTTGGTTCATACACTCTCCAACATAAGTCCCTTTATGAATCAAAGTCACAAAATTGATTTCAACTTGCAGTGGACATGCAGCCTCTTTGCATACGATATGACAATTTGCAGCAGTTCAACACAAGAACTCGTCTCGCGTATCCGTTCGGTGATTCTCCATGTATGATCGTGCTCTTGTATCTTCCTTTTGGCCCCACACCTCTACAACTCTTCCTCGATTGCCCTTTCCGGCCCTTAGGAGCGTCTCATCAGCCTTTGCCAATTTGGCGATCAACCTGGGGTTCCGAGGCCGAATCTTTCCTAAGAAGCTCTCCCAGTAAACGCACCAATTGTTATCAATCATGATACCAAAGGAGTTTCTGTCAAGACATTAATCCGGTATCGGCCCGCTGTACAATTACTGGGGCATAATCCATCTTCTAAACAGAGCGAGTTGAGATGTTCGAATCCAAGGCAGCACCAAGTCCAGGTGTGCCCTGTTCTGCAGCCAAGGACTTCGGAACACCAGGGAACATGAGATAAGCCATAGCAGAATCTTGTTGACACCATAAGAATTGAAGCCAAGACGACGTAGAGCTCAGATTCTTGACTTGGCGGATTCATCATACTTGGGTTTCTCGAGAAGCGCGCCAATCTGTACCCTCAGCATTCAAGGGCCAATAAATATACCTACCCTGTTATCTGTTGTGCATTTTTCTTTGATGCTGGGGTGACGAGCAGACGTTGGAAGAATCTCAGAACGGCGCTTTGACAAAAGAAGCCTGCCGATGTTTAGCGTCCATTAGCCGACCCCGGAGAGTTCAATTGACTCCTGCGTCCTTCCAACAGTCCTTCAAATATGTGATACCTTAGATACAAAAGATAAGAGTGGGTGCACATGGGTTCCACGACATAGTCGCGTCTTCTGCTATCTCTGTACCTTTCTGATTGACTGTATATATCTTAATCTTATATGCCTGGCAATTTTCCAGTTCTGCTACATCCCATGAAATCACTATCCTATTCTCCTCACCTCAGATATATAAATATGTTGTGATTCCGATCGCTACATGAGTTTTATTCAAACCACTACAATTACTGGAAATCTCTGTTCTTCAAGATGGGCAGCATGGCAACCCCAGCCCTTCCCCAACCCTGGATATCCACTCCTCTGATCGAGTCATCAGCGCTGTCCAAGGCCGCAGAATGGTAAAAGCCCCAGTCAGATGGCCCATGCGCCTCATTGAATCATTACTGATTACTCCTCATAGCCGCATCTTCCTCAAACTCGAAAACCTCCAACCCGCCTCCTCCTTCAAGTCCCGCGGCATCGGCAACCTAATCCTCCAATCACTCCTCACACACCCTGACCCCTCCCTCACCCACTTCTACTCTTCATCCGGCGGCAACGCCGGCCTCGCCTGTGTGACCGCCGCCCACTCACTTGGCCGGCCTGCCACAGTTGTCGTGCCTCTCACAACCAAACCCCTCATGATTGCGAAGATCAAGACGGCGGGCGCAACGGATGTAATACAGCACGGCGCCAGCTGGGTTGAGGCGGATAAATATTTGAGAGAGGAGTTACTGGCGAACGACCAGAATGGAGTTTATGTCCCGCCCTTTGACCATGAGGATGTGTGGGAGGGAGCTAGTACCATTGTTGAGGAGTTGGAGGAGAGGCCGGATGCGGTGGTATGTAGTGTCGGCGGTGGAGGGTTGTTTTGTGGTGTGCAAATTGGCTTGAAGAAAAAGCGATGGAGCGATGTGAGTGTGCTGGCTGTGGAGACTGAGGGTGCAGCATCTATGGCAACAGCGCTGAAAGAGAAGGCGCTGATAACGCTGCCTGAGATTACTAGCATTGCGACTAGTCTTGGGGCGAAGAGAGTTGCAGAGAAGACATTCGAGTTGGGGCAAAAGAAGAATGTTAGGAGTGTGGTGCTGTCGGATGCAGAGGCTTGCATGGGATCTTGGAGACTTGCAGATGATGAGAGGATGATTGTTGAGCCCGCTTGTGGGGTTTCCGTGGCTGTCTGCTACGACGGCAAACTGAAGAAATTGCTGCCACGATTGACTGCTGAGAGCAAGGTTGTCATTGTCGTCTGCGGTGGGTCAAACATCACGCTGGAAATGCTGATGGAGTTCCGGCAGAAGTATGGTGGTGTGGAGGAGCAGACGACTGATGACAAGGGTGTCCCAAGCACTCTGAGTGCCCCCAGTTATCACTCGTACGGTGCCTCGAACGGCCAAACCATGACGAATTTCGCTGTGGAATCTTTGCTTGAGTGATAATACCATATCGAAATGCATTAGCAAGGGTTTGGATTGGTACGGGAAGAATAGAACATAGACAAACAAATTGTTGGAAGTTGACTGTATAGAATACTCGAATAATCCTCGTAAAGAGGAAACTAGGTTAGATCAAGTCATCAAACACCGAACACTCAGCAGGCCGTGGGTATCTTTTGTGACCTGCACCATTGGTATTACATTGTCAAGATTCGACCGAGACTGGATTCACGCCCCGACTTGGCCCAACCCCAGCAAGCTTCTCCTGTAATCCCAATAGTTCTTCCGTATAGGATCATACCTCCTCGCCAGCAACTCCAACGCTTTCCCCGAGCGTTCCTTCTCTTGTTCCTCAGCATACACATCCGCAAGGAAATCCAATGCATGACTACTTCTGACCTCGTCCTCCTTCTCCAAATCCGCAAACTGCTCCGCAAACCCCTTCATCCCCAGCAGCCCCTTGCCCTGTTTCCTCAGCACTCCTCGTAGATAGTTCCATGGCGATTGGTTTTGCGGCGCCATCAATATCGCCGCTTTCGTATACTCAATCTCCCTCTCCACAATCTCTGGCTCCACCTCCGAGTCTGCGCCCCCGTTCTTAATACTATGCTTCTCCGGATCCGTATGCCGTGCAAATACCACAAACCACCGATGATTCCAAGCGCTATTGTTTCTCACATCTGCCCTCAATAGCTCCTCAATGTACGGCAATTCCGAATCCCATAGCGAGAAGTGACGAACGAGCCATTGGCGGTAAGACCAGACATGATAATTTTTCGCGTCTTTGGTGAACATGCGGGCTAAGAAGGCAGTTTCAGTTGATGGTAGGGTGGAAATGTGCGACATGATGACTTGACGGTGGTGCCAGATTTGGAAGTTCTTGATGTGTTTGAGAGAGATGGTGTCAAGCCATTCAAGTTCTTGGGGGAGGGGTTTCTGGAGAGCGAAGAGGATGTCTGCTCTGTATAACCTAGCATGAGTCGATCAGCCACAGAAGCTCAAGAGTCCTTGGATCTTGATATACCAGACTGTATAGTGCGCTGGGTTCATTCGAATAATGTCTTCTGTGAGCGGGAGTACTCTGTCTGATTTCTCGTCTTTGGCCATGACAGCTCTTAGGTAAGACATTGCTTCGCTGTATTCATCGGTGTAGGCGATTGCAGCTAATGGATTTGGACCGCCATCGTCTTGGGGAATGGGGACAATGTCTTCCCACTGTTCCGAGTCTGCGTACTTGCCCATTTCAAAGGCTTAATGCAGATGTCGTTTTGTTTGAGACAATCTCGTGATCAATCAGGTTGTCGGCCCCTTGACATGTTCTTGTTTGGCACAATGGAGACGATACCAAGCCTTGTGGCTTGAACCATTTCGATCGAGAGCGGCGATACTTCGGCTAATCTTCAAGTAGAATTTACCGTGCATTTCCGAGTTTAATTCTATACATCCGTTGCTCTGTCATTCATCCATTCTTGCTGCTCAAGTGGAGCCAAGGGGAGAGTTGAGATATCACTGCCATAAAGTATCTACCGATACAACGGTGTCGAGCTTCGATATGGGTTTGCCTAGCGAGCTCGTGTCCGTCAAATCTCGATCTGAAGACTGCTCGACAAGCGTGAAGGTCATGGTGCTGTGCAGCTTCGAGGTACTTGTCCGATAAGATCTACATCTCACCTCGAAAAGAGGATATCGAGGCATTCACCTCCATGTCGCAACATCCTGAGCTGAGGATTTGTCCCCAAAGAATCGAATACGACGCCACGATCTTTTCCCACACTTCTAAATTCCTTTACATTCAGAGTCTTTACTACTAGATAATAGCACTTAGCCAATACAACGAGCAGCTTGGCTCGACATCTTTAGATCCTTGAGTTCATTCCTTCATCGCTGGATGTAATCCCACCACCAACGATGCCTTCCGCAGTGAGACCCAAACGCGCGAAACCCTAACGCTATTAGCAAAGCAGTGTGTGGATTATCACTTTATCAAGAACAGGTACCGCTAATGGCTCCAACGTACTGAATACGAGCAGTACTCCTTTCGGTCAGGAGACTTTTTCCGAACATTGGTCTCTGGCCTGCGTAAACTCGACCGTCTGGAGTCTGTCGAAATTTGCAGTGATTGGGGCACTAGGACCACTTTGTACAGTGTTCACGAGAGACGCAATCAACGAACACCCTTTCGTCGATCATAGAACAAGTTCTACGCCAGCCCATTGAATTGGACATGGGATGATCCAGATTAGCATCCTCAGAGCGAACCGGATTTGGTTTCGGGCCTCGATGGATTCAACGCATACTGGGCAGTAGTGAGAGCGTTGTACTCAGCAGAAAACAGTTTTAAGAGCATCATTTTAGAAGATGTTACACCGCTTGCGTTCTTTGTAAGGGATGGCGTAATGTCCAATTTGGTCAATTGCACCGTTAAGACCTTCTCGAGTGTCGAGAAGTTGCAGCTCGATCTCGCAACCAACAAGAGACGCCAACAGATGCCCAGTTATCCTTGGAGAGGTCTGCAAATCCTCCTCGACTCGATGCCTCAATTGCGTAGCTTGGTCTTGTCGCTGCCTTACAATTCTCTGGGGGCATGGGAACGTTTCACGCAAGATCAGATCTTTCATCATGAGGGCCAATGGACTAACCTAAGAATTCTTCAATTGCGCGGGCTGCAGAAAGATATTGTTCAACCCATCACACTCAGATTGCCGAATTTGGAGCATATAGCTTTTCAAAATATTAGGCTCCTTGGGGGACGATGGCAGTGTGTTGCTGCGTATTTGAGCACCAGAATGCATCTCTCATCTTTCCCGCTTTAGCCATCATTCGAGCATTCGCATCTAAGCTTAGCACAGCGTTGGCGACTAAAAAGTCTGGACTTTATTCGAGCAGATCTCCCACCTCAGTATTGTAGTGGGCTATCGCATAGGGAAGCCGACAAATCATAGCTCGAATCCAATTCGACCGAATGCAATGCTTTGCCAAAGACATAGGGAAATACGTTCTGCAAGGTGGAAGGAATCCATGCCTACTACCAGACGAGCCTGCGTCGGCGCCGAACAAGCACCTTTCAGAGCTCGAGCTGTAGCACTGGTCCCCAACTGGCTTGCGGATTCTGGAGGCTTGAACCACCAAGAAATCTCAAACTCATTGTTGTCATGAACATACCCTCAGAAATTGTCCGAAAGTAGGCTTGAAATGGAACGATGAATTGATCTCTTGCCAGGGAAATAGATCCGAACGCACAGGCACGACAATCGAGGAATGTCCTGGACTTCCGCATGCCTCCAATACTGATACCATCACCATCATGATTATGCTACACTATGCCGACTAAAGCGATCAAACCCACCACACATCATCCTCATCCCCCTCTCCCCCCCTCATCTAAGCAACAGCAACATAAAGCGCATTACTCCTCAACGAATCACTCCTCGTAGCCTTATACTCAAATACGCCCGTCTCCCCAAACGTCAACGTCGCCGTCCCATCCGCCGCAGTCGTAACCCCATCAATCATCGCGCCCCCAACGGGCACGTCTGTCATCCCATCTGTCACCGTAACAACATGACTACTCCCTTTCCTCGCCACAATCTTATTCGGCGTCACCTTCAAAAAATACTTCAAACTGAACGCGTTATACGCCCACAACACCTGATCCCAGGGCTTGACCTCATACCGACAGCCCCCCACAGGTGTGAATTGGAAGTTGACCAACAGTCCCCAGAATTCGGTAGATGTTTGCGTGGAGGAACCAATGGAGGTTATGAAATAATCGTCGAAATTCGGGTGGAATGTGCCGTCGTAGGGGAATTTGGCCAATTTGGAAGCGGCGTCGAGGGCGTCTATGGGGGTGTTGCCGGGGGTTGGGTTGGTGTTGAGGTTGGTGCCGTCGCAGAGGTGGGTGCCGCCGCCGGCGGTGGTGATGTTGCGCGGGCCGGAGTAGATCGGAGCTTCGTAGATTGTGCTGTTGGCGCCTTCGATGCGCAGGCCGACGATGTTGGATCTGGGAATTGGATGTTAGGGTGTGACGGGCGTTAGGGGGGAAGGAGGGGGAGGACACACTCTGCTACGATCGAATTTGGGGTCTTGGTTGCTATCGGGCTGGGGGCTGCGTGTACGAGGGGTGTGGCGAGGATGCAGGCACCGGTGAATAATACTGAGGTGAGGGAAAGCATTGTGAAATGGTATCGCGCTGTGGAGAGAAAGTGGAGCTTAGATGTCGTAGCAACCAGTAAATAGCTGTTGACCTCCGAGAAGGCAAATTGTGTTCTCGGAGATGGGAAAGCTATAATTACCCATAATATAAAAACATCCATCTATTCCCTAGCGCAGATCCCAGAATCATGCATGCACATCATGCTCTCGACCACTGAACACCCAAAACCAGTCTACTTTAGCGAAACGCCCAGATTGATAGACTTTCCCGGCGGGGCAACGGGCGGCCGCATCATGCATGGGCACCAAGTCAAGCCTTTTTCACCGTTCGATGCATCTTTGGCCAATAGTCGGTTGGTCTTAACGACACGGAGTTTGGTAGCGAGGTTTTTTCTTTTTTTATGACACCTCGAAGATGGCTAGAAGTTGGTGAACATCTTTGCACACTTAGTATATCTTGTTTCAACTTCTCCAATGTTTAGGCGTCGATTTTCACGTACGGTAAGAGTCAAGAATCTCGGTGAAATCGGAATCGAAAAAGCACTTTATTGTCTGAGTGCTCTTCTGATCTCCTGCATGGCTTGCTGCGGCCGAGCTGCGTGCGTGACAGGTCTTGACAAGAGTAGATATCATCTCGGCTGCCTTGAAGAGGTCAGATTTATTTGAATTGATATCTATGGTTTTGGAACTGTGACTGGTGTAGAAACATCGAATCTACTCGTGTTTCTCTTCACAAGTCATTCGCTATCGTTATCAAAGTCATGGTCATTGTGTGCTGCCTGCCCTGCTCGACCGGCTATACATCTCTCCTTCAAAAGAGAACCTCAAAGCCTTTGAGGCCATAACGCAGCATCCAATCCTGAGTAATTTTATTCATCGTCTTATCTATGACGCAACAGAGTTTCTGCCGAAGCTCTCCAAGAAGCAGTACATTAGAGGAATTCGTGACTAAGGCCTGAGGTATTCGCAACCTGAGGGTTTCTCGCCTCCCAATAACGCTTGCTCAGCGTTCAAGGCATTGGTACCGAGAATACGGGCTGAGGAGGCCCACCGAGACTGGCACGATCAAAGAGTTCAGGCGTTGTGAATTCATCGACGAAGGATAATCACAGCTACAAGGAGCATGCAGTCTATCAACAAGAGTCTCTGCATAATTGCCTCGTCGAGATCCTTGTCGGCGGCCTCGAAAAACTGGATTTCCTTACAAACGTGGCTCTTGATCTACATGGACTCACGACGAGGCCGAAACTTCACAGGCTCTCCTCTTCAAAGTGCTTGGAAACCCTTCCGCTGTGAGTCTTCAGTATGGATTTGGGAACCCCAAGATCCTGAACGCGACAATATGCGATCTAAGCCAGGTTCTAACGGTGGGAGACATTGTCGAATCATCACAAACGCACTGTTCCAAGCACAAATATTATCCGCAAATTTGATGTTGATAGGGGTATTCTACCAATTTACTTGTTTCGAAAGCCCATTCCAGAGGTACAGAATGCAATAAGCCACGAAATAGCCGCTCTATCTGGGCTTGAACGCCTTGTACTTCGCCTCGGACGATACGGTCAATGGCTGTGTGGAGATCTTGTGCAAAATACTCCGCTAAGGCCTCGTGTGTATCCCAACATCGCTCGACTTCCTTTAGTGCTAGCATCAATGACTTGAATAAAATTCCTTCAATTTTTCTTGCCACACTTCTACATGGAATCTGAAGCGCTAACATTTTACAGATACAAGTGCGTATTCCCAAAAAAAGGCTCCCCGGAGTGGCCTGCCCTAGAGACACTGGTCCGGTACAACATTTCCATTAAAGCAGTAGATCTCATACACCTAATCGACGTCCGCATGCTAAACCTACTCCATCTTCGCATCGGGGAAATCAGGCTGTTGGAGGGCACTTGGGAAGGCGTTTTTGAATGTCTCAAAGGATCTGATCCCCTCTTATCAATCAGGTTTGACCGGAAAACCGAAATCTACCACCGTTACGGCGAGATTTTATGGGATCCACACTCTGTAAGAAAGCTTTATGATAATGTTGAGAATTTTATTCTGGACATAGGGTGCCATCCTTGTCTTATGGAAGAACAGTGCTATTTTGAGGCTCAGGAATTTGTGGATGATATGCAGCGGTTTCCGGATACAGAGATCGCCTAAATGCCTTTGTGGTGCTCTCGATTTACAGAAATTTCGTAATAATATCGGCAGGGTGCGCTGGACCACTACAGGTAGCTAATTGTCTATGTGTCTTAGCGCCAGTGACCAGCGTGGGTGACAAGAACCATTGGACTCGGAGCCTAGCCAATTCGTGGAGTCAAAAGAATATCAGCTCTAACTTGGATCTGCTCAACAAATACTCATTCCATCTATCTGCATATACTCTTGCCTAATAAAAGTGCCTCACAACACGCGATTGCGAATCTAGGAGAACTCGGCTTTGATTCTTATCGTGGTTTTCTCGTTGCAACAAGGTCACTCTTGAGAGGAAATGCAGGGACTTCTGTCAACACCTGTTGAGCGACATGTTCCATCTGTCGCAGACAAATTAGACTTGCCATGCATTTTTCAATGAGACAAAAGATACGCAAAAAAAAGGCTTTCCAAATAATTTCTCACTCTATACATACTATTTCTGCAAACTCAAAACGATACTCATGCACCTTTCCATTCCCTCCCTCCTCTCCTTCCTCTTCCCCATCCATCACCTATCCTCCAAAATCGGATTCCAAAAATCATAAAACCCGGTATCCCTCTTCACACTCTTCCCACTCCTCACACTCCCCTCCCTCCCACTCCTCCCATTCGCCAACGTCCCCCTCCCATCAAACTGCAAGGCCGGCAACATATAAGTATCCCTCTCCTCCCTCCCCCTCCTCACCAAATCCTCCGGATAAATGCTCGAACTCCGCATCGGCCTATGCACCGTCTCATCCGGAATCGGTGGCGGCGCAAACGGGAACTGCGCTGGCGTGGACTCTGCTCTGGGCGTTGGGGTGGATCCGGAAGCGAGACTGCTGGAGCGGATGGGGAAGCGTGGGTTTTTGGCGACGATGTCTTTGGTTAGGGGTGGTGGTGCGGGTGGGAAAGATGGGAGTTGTTTTCCTTTGCGATTCGACGATGAAGGGGGTGTGGGGATTGGAGGGAGGGTATCTGAATCTTTCCGCGGTGCATTGGGGGCTGTGGATGTGGGTGTGTTGGGGTAGAAACTCAGACGGGAGTCGCTGAGGGAGATGTAGACCCTATCTTTTGGATATGGCCTTGGTGGAAGGAAGGTTTCGGAACCGGTACGGCTGTCGTGGGGTGGGGTGGAAGGGTTTGTGGTGTAGGAGTCTGAGTTGCTGGAGTCGAAGTTTGAGAAAGGGTCGGTGGACATAGGGGAGACTGGGGTATCGGGGCGACGCATATTGTTTTTGTTGAGGCGGAGTGGCGCTGGTTTGGAGGATGGAAAGGTTGGGGATAGGGGGGAGACTGGATCGGGGGATGGGGCTGGGGAGGTTAGTTGTTTGAGCATCTTCAAGGGAGGAGAGAAGTGTTGCGGAACTCACAATTCCTGTTTTTGCTATCGAAATTATTGGTGTCTTTGCTGGCTTTGATATGCTCGCGCGATGCGAATCGAGAGCCTAGTGTGCGCTGTCCTGTAGCCTTCTCTTTTCGAGGTACTGAAAACGAGGATGGTGGCCTTTCGGTGGAGAACGTCGGATTCCTGCATGCTGAACAGAGCCAGACGCCTTGGTCTCCATAATGAGTATTTGGTGAATTGAGGCTTCCACACAGGCCGCAACGCTGGTGCTCAGCCTCGCCAGACTCTCGTCTTTCATTGATCGTCTCAGGGAGCGAATCTTTTCTAACTTGCTGATAGAACGTCGGTCTTAACGGGTCAGGCTGCTGTAGGTCTGGTGGAACTGGTATGTGCGATGGTACTTTTGTAAGTCTTTCAGTGGGCAATTGGGATGTTTTGGATGGTCGTCGTATGAAGTCGCCAAAAGCGGTGACGACGCTCGAGTTCCTGTCTTTGCGCTGTGGTAGCTCTTCTTGGCCGTTCTGGCTGTTCCAGGGGCCCTCGCTGAGGTGCACACTCTTGTGAACAGGAGGGAGCTGATTGATCTTGACAGTGTGCTTGCTAACCTCTCCCGAGCTCTTATTGCGTGTGTGCGAAGGGGCCGGCTTTTTCGTCATCAGGGGGGGAAGTGCATTTGGATCCATATTATCAATTTGCCGAGCTAGTGTTGGATGGATCTCCAGCGTAGGACTTGCTAGTGTGCGATACCTTCCAGGTTGGAAGGATTCTTCTTCTTCTTCTTTAGGTGCTGCATTCGCTGCTTGAGCCATCTGATATTTGGCTTCCTCCTCGCGTGCTCCCTGTCTCTCTGCGTCTGCCTGCTTCTTAGCTTTCTTCAAGCGCCAGGCTTTATAGTGGTATACGATCTCACCCCAGAGGGAATAGCGCGCAACTTCATATTCTAGCATTTCCTTTCTTGCTGTGTACTGGGCTTCCCTTTCTATTGATGCCATAGATGAGGCGACGCTTGATCGATATGGACGAGGTGTACTTTGGGATGGAGAAGACCTGACGGCGGTCTCTTTTCTAGGATTCAAGGTATTAGCGGTGGCGTTGGTGGACTGTTTGGCTTTGCGTTTGGCAAGGAAATCGTCTACCCACGACCAGAAGAGTCTGAATTCGTCGCCAGCTTTGTAGGAACCCAGGCACCCTGGGGTCTCTTCCTCTTCTTTTCTGCTATGTTCGGCGATGTCGCTGAGCTGCACAGGTCTTTGAGTCTGCTGAGGGCGGGTCTGCTGTATCAGCTCCTCTACGCGTGGGGCATAGAACTCCTGGATAGTGTCACTGTTGTGTGATGTGGTTTGCGACATGATTTATGTGGTACGTTGTACTTGCTGGATATTTTGAAACGGTGCTGTGTAACGGTGGGAGTACGGGGCGCTGTGAATAGTAAACGGGGCATGAGGTTGATGAAAGGGAAAGAAATAGAATAAGGAAGAAGGGTAAAGTCCTTGAGTGAAGGACTCTCGATTGATTGTTAGTGGGTAGATAGGACAAAGAACCCTGCAGTCAAGACAAGGATCTTGGTCAAGACACGAGATTCTCTTTGTGGTGTTTATTTTCGTGACAACGAAGCTAATTTGTTAGACAAATGTTCCTCATCAAACAAAGACAAACATTGACCGTAATAAGATGAGATGAAGGTAATAGTATTGAAGATTATGATAACATCAGTGTATTATCCCACGTATATGAAGTCTTTTGAGCCACAACCTCCACGATGGAAAAAGATACCTGAAGCGAATCTAAGAATGATGCATCCCAACAAACGCCTAGAACAATTATCGTGTCAGCTTGCTAAACTGCTGGGAGGACCGTAAGATATCTTACCTGTACTAAGGATAAAACGTTTCTCATGATACCGTTCTGCGGTGATCATAGTGCGAAAGCGAAAGCAGTAATCATCATGATCGGTGCAGCGATAAGATTCATCAAGCTAGATGTCAACTGCGACGCGACGCCAGTGAATGGAGTGATGGCGCTGGCATTCGATGCTGGGGCGGCAGAGCCACTGGGCGAGGCGAGCTTGCCTTCAGCAGCTGGTGCAGGGTAAGGAGGGGTCGCTCCTCCAACTGCAGGGGCAGCAGGAGGTGCGCCAGCCGCAGCAGCCTCGCCGGAGGTTGAGCCACCCGTAGCTGGTGCCTCGGCGGGGGGTGAGCCACCCGTAGCTGGTGCTTCGGCGGCGGGGGATGAGCCACCCGTAGCTGGTGCCTCGGCGGGGGGTGAGCCACCCGTAGCTGGTGCTTCGGCGGCGGGGGATGAGCCACCCGTAGCTGGTGCTCCGGCGACGGGAGAGCCACCAGTAGCTGGTGCTTCGGCGGCGGGAGAGCCAGCTGGAGAAGAGCCACCGCTAGCCGGAGACTCGGCGGGCGATGGAGGAGAGCCACCATTACTGGCTGGAGATTCGGCGGCAGGAGCAGCTGGAGATGAGCCGCCTGGTGCAGCAGTTGCTTCAGCTAGGTTAGCTGCCGGAGCGTTGGCGACAGCGGACTTGTAGGCTGGACCAGGGGTGGTGATTGGGACAGGGGTGTTCTCTTTGCATCCGCAGGGTACGGTGGTGGCGACGAAGCCTTGGGGCACGTAGGTAGGGGCTGAACGATCAAGGCCTGAGCTAGGGCAAGGTTCGGTGATGGTATAGGTGGCGTCTTGTAGACCACCAGTTGGGCAGGACTCCTTGAATGAGGTGACGTAGGTCGTGTAAGAGCCACCAGCGAAAGTCTTCATGCCGCATGCATCGCATATTGGGCAATAGGTGATGACATCGGTCGCGGTAACAGTTGGGTAGCCAGTGGCAGTGCCACTTGGAGTGCCCGTCTCCGTCCCGCTGACGCTGGGGGTGGTCTCGGTGCAGGCGTCGTATGATACGAAATAGGTTGACGTGGAGTTCTGAGCGACGGCACTGGCCACCACTGCGGCGGCCATAAGGATGTCGGAGGTCCTCATCTTGGAGTTGGCTTGATGAATTACTAATTAATGTATATGATATCGATGGAATAATGCTGACACGTAATGAATGAATGAAGGACCTTCTTAGTACAGTAGCAGCAACAAATTCGATTAGAAGTAAAGAGCGTCAGAGAGCAAAGCTGATGGATGGAAGACCTTGATATGGAGGTTGGCTTATAAGTCATGGCCGGCTGCGTGTATGATTTGCATTTCTCGAACACCAGGCGAGGAATGCAAGGCACGCAAACGACCAAAACAAACATGCCTTTAAGGCTAGACGACGGCGGGATGGAATGAAACATACATTGCTTTAATTGCAGGTGGGCTGGGGCTCATTCCACATAATCGCTTCAACCAGTGCAAACAGTACACATAATAAAAGAAGGTACCAGCGAACGCGTCCAAAAACGGGCCCACGATCTTGAGTAAATTGAGCATAGCGGCTTTTGTGATTTAAAAATGGAATGAGACTAGGGTTGTGTATCCCATCTATCGACATTTCCCTCCCATCGCTCCCATTGAAGAGAACTCATCGAGAGGTAAACTTCCTATTTATCCGGGCATTGATCGATCTCCAGAACCACTGCAACACGAAGTCACATGGCAACACACTGCTGTAGTCCAATAGGCTGAGCAGTGGTCGTGGCTGGTTCCGTTTGCTTTTTGATGAAGGGAGGAAAAATTCTGAAAGAAAATTTATGATTTTATGCCGGCGGCGCTAGTCCTGGCTAGACAGATGCTAAGCTCGATCAGGCATTCAGCCTTGGCGACCCAAATACGCGCTCCTCGCGCGATTTTGTTGCATCTTCTTCAACGTTCCACTACCTCATACATGGACTCTTCTCTACTACAATGGAGCTTAGTGTGGATATGCTATCATGTAAGTGCCATCGAACGCAGTTAAGCGCACGTGAAAGCAAACGGATGTCTGGGGTATCGTTGACTGAAACTAGCCCAATGAGGGGGAGCAAACCCTCTCCAGACATCTACTCATGAAGTTGAGCTCGGCTTTGTACAAGACTAATTGTTCCTCTTTATATACTTCGACAACCTGATTTCCGATACTCATACCGACAGCTACATAGACCGGGACATTACCCACACTAACAGCACTATGAACGTGATTTTTTAATCAAATGACACCGTTTGAAAGGTTGCTTACCCCTCGGACAACGTCGCATCGATGCATCTTCTTAGTTATCGACGGTAATTTCGACGTTCTTTTCCCCTGGTGGAACGACTTTGTCTTCCTTCTCGCCGTTCAAAGACGGCAACTCCTTCATCGCGCTGTCTATAATTTCCAAGGATTTTTGAATCTCCTGTTCCGTGATGACGAGTGGAGGTGTAAGGCGAATAACATTCTGATGGGTTGGTTTCGCCTTCGAACACACTTCAGCATCTCCCCTCACATGTGCAATCTTAAGGGCTCTCCCTACCAATAGACCCTTTTCCTTCATCAGCATACAGAGATCCCAAGCACTATGACCTATAAACTGCAGTCAGCATTGCCTTTTGCGGGCGACGAGGGGGTAAGAAGCCATTCATCAGGAGTAGAAAGTGGGCCAAAGGACTCATTACGCAATCCATAACAGGGTAAGATACCCTCGGAAGATACGTACCGCCTGTCTTCGTCTCATCGATGACCATTGCGTTGAAGAGGCCTTTGCCACGGATCGTCTCAAGCATGGGATTGTTTAGCTTCTTCAATCCGGAGCGGAACAGCTCCCCTAGTTCTTCAGCACGGTTGACCATGTTCTCGTCTCTGACAATTTCAAGGGCTCGGATAGCCACAGCACACCCTAGTGGGTTCCCACCGTATGTCGAACCATGAGTACCGGGCTCGATCGTCATCATGACATCTTTGGAACCCAGGACACATGATACAGGGTACATGCCACCAGAGATGGCTTTGCCAAGAAGCACAAGGTCAGGCTTGATGCCGCTCCACTCGTGGCACAACAGCTTGCCAGTCCGTGCAATACCACTCTGGATCTCATCGCAGATCAACAGCACCTTGTGCTTGTCACACAGAGCTCGGACTTCTTTCAGGTAGCTGTCTTCGGGCACCACGATTCCTGCCTCGCCCTGGATTGGCTCTACGAGGAAGGCCGCGATCTGTTTCCCGTGTGCCTCGAACGCAGATTCGAGTGCCTTAATGTCGTTGTATGGGAGTGACTGCTTCGTCTTTGGACAGTACGAGCCGACGTTGGGCAGATGAGGACCATAATTGTCTCGAGACTCGGGATCTGTGGACATGGAGATGGCGGAGAACTAGGAGGGGCCTGTCAGTCCTTGGACCTTTCCGTTCCCAGGATCTTGCTTACTGTCCTCCCATGGAAGTTCTCAGTCACACTCAGGACTAGTGCCTCATTCTGTGGTATGCCTTTCGCCTTGTATCCCCATTTCCTTGCAATCTTCACAGCCGTCTCTACGGCTTCCGCCCCCGTGTTCATGGGCAAGACCATGTCAAACCCGAAGAATTTAGTGACGAACTCTGCAAACCGTGGGAAGACATCGTTATAGAATGCTCTTGAGCTCAGTGTCAACCTTGAAGCCTGCTCTGTCAAAGCCTTGACCAACTCCGGATGACAATGTCCTTGGTTGACTGCACCGTATGCTGAGAGGAAGTCAAGGTATTGCTTGCCTTCTGGGTCCCACACGGAAGTACCGGCAGCTCTGGAGAAGACAATCGGAAGAGGATGGTAGTTGTGAGCAGCGTGCGCGTACTCGCTATGTATGGCTTCGTCCGTCGAGGCAGCATGGTATTTTGAGGGATCTGGGGTTCCTGTGGGATGGAATGAGGGGGCTGTTGCCTTTAGTGTTGTTCCGTTGGTCCCATTTGTGTCTGTATGGCCGTTGGCGATCGATGGGGTTGCTACCGGTGCCATGTTGTGATTAAAGATGTTCGTGCTTACTGTCTGTTCACATCCTCGGGCTCAGTAATCCTTTTGCATGAACAATGACTGGGCTGTGAGACAGGTTCAGAAGGACAAAGAGGGTAAGAACCCTATCCTCGGCAAATGATAGGGAGGGGTGATGCCGAAGAGACGTACCCTTGTGGTTCAAGTTCTGCAGTCTATGGACCTTACATAGAGGACACAAGAACAGTACTAATCCCCTAAGTGCACGTGTACGCAACGATAAAGTCACAGAGCGTTGTGTGGGTTTGGAATATCCAATAGAAAGTAGAATAAAGTCATCGACTCGTGTGTACCTGCTTTTAGAGACGTTGAATTCTGCACGCTGAGGCATGCAAGGCAAAGGCGAGGCTGAGGGGGCCGAATCTAGGTGGAGGGGCAAATGATGCACCCAACCCGCTGCCTTGGCGTGGGATTATCGCCTTTCCGCCATACACCAGCATCTTGCGCCAGGCAAATGCAAGCCAATGTCGTCGCCGCCGACGACGCCTATGTCGCAGGCTTCGACAAGGCTCGGACTCGATAGCTCTATCACCCTCGATGATACTAAGGGGTCTCAGAGACGCGCTGTGAAGAAGGTCAAGCAGGTGTCCACTTCGCAGGACATCTTCCTGTTTCTTGTCGCATTCAGAATTCTGAATGCGCTGAGTGTCAAGACATTCTTCCAGCCTGATGAATACTTCCAGTCACTGGAACCGGCTTGGCAGATTGCTTTCGGAGAGGATAGTGGGGCGTGGATTACTTGGGTATACATTCTACCGCATACGGAGAGTACAGACACTGATAGGCGCAGGAATGGATGAACCAAATGAGATCTGCTATCCATCCAGCGCTGTTCGCCATTGTCTACTGGATCGCGTCCGCCCTGGCATGGCTCCTGCAATTGTCTCCCTCTTACCGCGCCGACCTCTTGGTAGCTGCGCCCAAAGTCACCCAGGCAATTATCGCTGCGGTGGGGGATTACTATACTTGGAAACTTGGGGAGAGGGTCTACGGGGCTGGTGGCAATGAAGCTTGGGCAGCTGTATGTAGGGGCCTTAACGAGGCTTCCAGCACAACTCGGAGCAATGGCTAATCCGTTCGTCTTTACAGCTTGCTCTGACTGTCTGCAGCCCATGGCAATGGTTCTGTTCCACACGCACACTCTCCAACTGCCTCGAAACCACGTTGACGATCGTCGCGCTCAATTTCTGGCCTTGGCAATGGTCAATGGATGCAGAAGACGGCGACGAGGTTGACGAGGACGGCTTGCATAAGAGCGAAGAAAACAAGGCTGTGGAGAACAAGAGCGAGAGTAGCAACAGCGAGGAAGTCAAGAGCGAGGACAATGAAGAGGATCAAGAAGAGGTCGATGAGATGGCAAAGTCGGTGCCCAGACTCTGGGACCGCATCAGGCAGAGCATTGACTGGCAGAGCAGGCTACGTCGATGCCTGTTACTAGCCGCGCTGGCTTGTATACTAAGGCCAACGAACGTCCTCATCTGGATCTGTTTTGCTTGCTTTGCAGTGTTACGCATCGTTACTAGAGCCAAAATGCTGTCTCTGCCTTGGGAGGGTATGCAGATCTGGGTCCAATTGACCTTCCCGGTTCTTCTGCCCGCAACCAAGAAGGAGAGGCTCACGCTCCTACGAGAGGTGATCTTTTGCGGGTATGGAACTACAAAGCATACACGCGTGGGAAACACTGCTGACTTTCTGCATCCAGGTCCCTCGTTCTGCTGCTCTCAACCCTCATCGACCGACTTTACTACCAGCAATGGACCTTCCCGCCATTCCGCTTCCTATATTTCAATATCGCCCAATCCCTTGCAGTATTTTACGGCCGTAATAATTGGCATTATTATGTTTCCCAAGGATACCCCTTGTTGTTGACGACTTATCTTCCGTTTGGCGCTATCGGCATCTATCAGTCATTGTTTCCTCCAGATGTTCCTCCGCAATACTCGAACGCCAGTTCTTTCACTAAAGCCATCAAAAACCAATTCGCTACGACATCGCTTCTTGTACCTTTCGTCTTATCCTTCATCTCGCATAAGGAGGTCCGCTTCATCTACCCGCTTCTGCCTCTGCTCCATATCCTGGCTGCGTCACCTTTTACGACGTCCTTCCTTCCAGCTGTCTCGCCAGCCATACCACGATCCTCGCCATATAACCTGAAAAGATTCCTCCTCGGCTTCCTCTTTCTCGCGAATATACTCATCGCAATAATAACGACAACGTCACATCAAACCGCACCACTCACCGTGATGACCTACCTTCGCAATCAACATGCCCAACACTACCTCAGCCAGCCGCCCTCCGGTTTCCTAGTACCCGCACCTTCTACAATGACCGTTGGATTTCTGATGCCATGCCACAGCACCCCATGGCGGTCTCATCTTGTTCATCCTTCTATCAAAGCTTGGGCACTCACTTGCGAAGCGCCAGTCAACTTCAATGTCTCGGCCCGTGCCACTTATCTAGACGAAGCTGACCGATTTTATGTCGATCCTAAGAATTTCATCGCCGAGACCCTGGGGGATCCTCCACCTTCGAGGAAGCGACTACGCTCGTGGTTTGGCTGGTTCGGGGGTCAGAAGAAAGTGAAAGGCGGCTTGGGACGAGAAGATATGATAGAAGCGGATGCATGGGACGGACGAGAAGGTCGAAAGACGTGGCCTGAATATCTTGTTTTTTTTGAGCAGATGGAGCCGACAATGAGGGAGGTCTTGAAGGGTGGTGGTTATAGGGACTGCTGGCGAGGTTGGAACAGCTGGGGTCACGATGATTGGAGGAGGAAAGGCGACATAATTGTCTGGTGTTTGAGAAAGCAGGGGAGCAAAGGGGAGAAGAGAGGTCTTTCATGGTAGGCTATGAGTAACGATCTTCGGCTGTATAATTTACATATATAGAATCTACCAATTTAGATACCAACGTAGTGAAGTATGCTGTTACTTTGCCTGACTGTGCCAATCGATGACTTGGCATAGATGCAGAAAGCTTAGCAAGCCCAACCGCAAAATCTTCGTCGTCATAAGAACGGCCAATCCCCTTTCTAATAATCGTGCGGGCCACTGAGCTAAACTCTGTGCGGGCTACCTCAACGCTACTGCCATCTTAACGCGAATCCATTTTACCGCTAAAAATCGAATGTTTTAAAACATATGATATTTTCAATTAAATTTATTACAATACGAAAGATATGAAAGACAGTTGATTTTACTAGCGTGGTTTTAATGATTCTAATATTTAATATATAATTCTTATAATAAGAACATTATCTTTAATTATTAAAAGGATAATGTTTATAAGTTTAATATAGGAAGTCATCTTTATATTATATATAAAGACGGTTATTATATATATTTTAAAACATTCGATTTTTAGCGGTAAAATGGATTCGCGTTAAGACGGTACCTAGGTGGCCCGCACTGAGTTCAGCTCAGTGGCCCGCACGATTACTTCTCAACGCCTGGGTTTTCCATCTCGATTTGCCACTGAATGTGGAATTGCTTACGTCCTCAAGAGGCTTCTCGGACGTAGAGGCTTCTCCCGGCTAAGAGTAGCCATGTACTTCAACGGCAATGTTGTTAAGGCCTTGACCGCCTGGACGTGCGACGAATTCACTGGTCAAGGCAACAAAGGATTATGCAAGCAGTCTGTGTGATGACGAGTTGGATATCCGCCTGCAGAGCTTGCCTCTTTGAAGTAATTCTTGCATCGTTCACATTCCTTTTGCCGTTAGTAGCGGGGCATCAGTCGTTAGGGCATCTCGCACGATGCCGCGTGCCGAGCAGATGATTGATGAGCAGATGCGGATAGTGGGGAAGGCGTGTCATCGAACGACATTATTTTTGCCTGCTACACTCCGAAAAAGTCTCTTCTTGAATACTTAGAAGAGGCTGACTTAGTCATGGATTGTTGTTGGAACCTGCGGTGACATTGAAAGAAATCATGGCGGAAACAGGCAAGCAAGAGAAAGAGTATGCCTCTACAGATCCAGCAGGGGCTGCTCATCAGACGATTGCCGCTGAACCTGTCGCCACAGAGCCGCTGCAGTATGTAGGATCAGAGAGCGATCTCTCGGGCTCTGATCAGGAGAAGAAGGAGGCACGACCAGATGCCACAAGGACCCTCACTACAACTACGACTGGCTCTAGCTTCACAGTTGAGTCAAGAACGGAGGAGCCTAGGGAGAGAAAGCCGTGGTACAAACGTTTGAACCCTCTCGAAGGCTCGAAAAAGCCCCCGGTGCCCAAGGAGAGGAGGATATCAAGAGAATATGGAGCCTCCTTCCTCAGCTTGCTCACCTTCCAATGGATGGCGCCACTCATGAGCACAGGATACCAACGACCGCTCGAACTCAACGACATCTGGCTCGTCAATCCAAACAGAGCTACGCCTGTACTCTCCGAGAAGCTGAATGCGTCTTTCCACCGGCGAGTCGCACGAGGCGATAAATACCCCCTACTATGGGCCTTGCACGAGACCTTCAAATTCGAGTTCTGGCTGGGAGGAATATGTCAACTATTCTCCAGTATATTCCAGGTCATGTCGCCATTCACCCTTCGATACCTCATATCCTTCGCCGGCTCTGCATACCTCGCACAGATCACCCATACTATACCTCCGCCCATTGCCCAGGGGGTGGGGCTAGTCATTGGAATTACATTGATGCAGATGTTCCAGAGCATGGGAACGAATCACTTCATATACCGAGGACAGATGGTCGGCGCGCAGTCAAGGGGTGTATTGATCACAGTGATCTTCGAGAAAGCTATGAAGATCTCAGGAAGGGCTAAGGCTGGCGGCAAGGCGCTGGAGGATCAGAATAAAGAGGAGGTTGATCTTAAGACAGAGGAACAGAAGCAGAGCTTCATCAAGTGCATGATCGATAGGAAAATGAATCCTGGAGGAGGGCCACAAGCCACAGCGGACAAGGCTGCTGGTATCTCTGGCGACGGAGCTGGCTGGGGTAACGGACGCATAGTCAACCTCATGTCTACTGATACGTACCGTGTAGACCAAGCGTCAGGCATGTTCCACATGGTCTGGACGTCACCGGTTGCCATATTGATTACCTTGGTCGTGCTCCTCATCAACTTGTCATACTCCGCTCTCGCAGGGTTTGCGCTGCTTGTAATCGGTATCCCGGTATTGACAAAGGCCATCAAAACGCTTTTTGTGCGGAGGCGAGCTATCAACAAGATCACGGATCAAAGAGTGTCGCTTACACAGGAGATTCTCCAGGCCGTTCGCTTCGTCAAGTACTTCGGATGGGAAAGCTCCTTCATAGAGCGGATTGGTGAGATCAGGAAGCGCGAGATTCGCGCTATTCAGATCCTACTTTCGATCAGGAACGCCATCAACGCCGTATCGATGTCCTTGCCTATCTTCGCTTCTATGCTGTCGTTCATTACCTACTCGCTCACAAGCCACGCGCTCAATCCTGCTTACGTTTTCTCTTCATTGGCTCTGTTTAATTCGCTTCGTATGCCTCTGAGCTTTTTACCTCTGGTCATCGGTCAAGTCGTGGACGCATGGTCCTCTCTCGGCCGGATACAGGACTTCCTGATTGCAGAGGAACAGGATGATGACTTCCTCTGGGACATGGAAGGCAAAAAAGCAGTGTCCATGAATCATGCGGGCTTCACCTGGGAGCGGACAATTACCCAAGATCCTGACAAAAAGGGTGCTCCAACGCCCAACAAGAAACAGGCAAAGGAGGCGAAAGATGCAGAGGAGGCGGCCGCGAAAGTAAGGAAATCCACCGACTCGCCGAGCAGTGGAGCGGACAGCGCCAGTACACTGACTCAAGTTGAGCCCTTCAAACTGCATGATATGGATCTCTCGATTGGACGCAACGAGCTTATTGCAGTCATCGGCGGTGTGGGATCTGGCAAGAGTTCATTGCTTGCGGCGCTGGCGGGTGATATGCGTCGGACTAATGGGAGCATTACAATGGGTGCGAGCAGAGCTTTCTGCCCACAGTATGCATGGATCCAGAACACCTCTGTTAAGGAGAACATCCTCTTCGGCAAAGACTACAACAGGAAGTGGTATGATGCTGTAGTAGATGCTTGTGCTCTGCGGCCTGATCTTGAGATGCTACCGAACGGTGACTTGACTGAGATTGGCGAGCGTGGAATTACAGTCTCCGGAGGCCAGAAGCAGCGTTTGAACATCGCAAGGGCCATCTACTTCAATAGCGACATTGTTCTTATGGATGATCCTCTTTCGGCAGTCGATGCTCATGTTGGACGCCATATCTTTGATAACGCGATCTGTGGATTACTCAAGGACAAGTGCAGGGTCCTCGCGACACACCAGCTTCATGTCCTGAGTCGGTGCGATAGGATTATCTGGATGCAAGAAGGTCGTATTGAGACCATCGATACCTTCGCCAATCTGATAAACCACAATGAAGGCTTTCAGAAGCTGATGGCTAGCACAGCACAAGAAGAGAAGGTCGAAAAGGACAAAAGTGTCAATGAGGACGAAACCGAGGACGAGAAGAAAGACGCGAAGAAGCGGAAGACTGCCAAGCGCGGCGCTGCCCTTATGCAGCAAGAAGAACGTGCAGTTAAAGCCGTCAGCTGGGGCGTCTATGCTGCATATGTCCGAGCCTCTGGCTCAATACTATACGCTCCTCTGATAATCCTCATTTTGATAATATCCCAAGGTGCCAATATCACTACTAGTTTATGGCTCTCGTGGTGGACATCCAATAAGTTCGGCTACTCCACAGGGCAGTATATTGGGGCTTACGCTGCACTCGGATTCGCGCAAGCCTTTCTGATGTTTGCCTTCTCGGTCATTCTGACAGTTCTCGGCACGAGATCGAGTAGGGTCATGCTGGAGCGGGCTTTAATAAGAGTATTGCGAGCTCCAATGGGCTTCTTCGATACCACGCCACTTGGACGCATCACGAATCGATTTGCAAAAGATGTTGACATCATGGACAATAATCTCACAGATGCTATACGGATGTACTTCTTCACTTTAGCCATGATCACCTCAGTCTTTATCTTGATCATTGTATACTTCCACTACTTCGCCATCGCCCTTGGACCACTGTTCTTGATGTTCCTCTTCTCAGCAAGCTATTACCGCTCCTCAGCCCGAGAGATAAAACGACATGAATCAGTCCTACGATCAGGAGTCTTCGCCCGCTTCAGTGAAGCTGTCTCCGGCACCTCCAGCGTCCGCGCGTACGGCCTACAAGACCAATTCATCGTCGGTATCCAAAAAGAAGTCGACCAAATGAACTCAGCCTACTACCTAACCTTCAGCAACCAACGCTGGCTCAGCGTTCGCCTCGACGCCATTGGTAATCTCCTTGTCTTCACAACCGGCATCTTAGTCGTAACATCGCGCTTCAACGTCCCCCCCAGCATTGCAGGCCTAGTCCTCTCTTACATTCTTTCCATAGTCCAGATGATCCAATTCACTGTCCGCCAGCTCGCGGAAGTCGAAAACGCTATGGTGTCCACAGAGCGTCTGCACTATTACGGCACCGAACTCGACGAGGAACCACCTCTTCACCTGAAAGATGTCCCAGACATTTGGCCACAAAAAGGCGAAATAGTTTTCAACGAAGTCCAAATGCGCTATCGAGGAGGCCTCCCCCTCGTCCTACAAGGCCTCAACATGACCGTCGCAGGCGGCGAGCGCATCGGCATCGTTGGCCGCACAGGCGCAGGAAAGTCCAGCATCATGTCCACGCTCTTCCGCCTTGTCGAGCTATCCGGCGGTTCCATCAGTATCGACGGTATCAATATCGCTCAAGTGGGCCTCAAAGACCTCCGAACACGTCTCGCTATCATACCACAAGATCCGACTCTCTTCCGCGGCACTATTCGCTCGAATCTCGATCCCTTTAACGAGCACACGGATCTGGAACTTTGGTCCTCCCTAAGGCAATCTGATCTCATTGGCCCTGATGAAAACCTTGATGATAAAACCCATGGCCGTATTCACCTCGATGGTATCGTCGAAGAGGAAGGTCTCAATTTCTCGCTGGGTCAACGACAACTCATGGCGCTCGCTCGCGCTTTAGTCAGGGGCAGTCAAATAATCGTCTGCGATGAGGCTACCTCATCGGTAGACATGGACACAGACCAGAAGATCCAACGGACGATACAGACCGGGTTTAAAGGAAAGACTTTGTTGTGCATTGCGCATAGGCTCAAGACGATCATCAACTATGACCGTATCTGCGTCATGGACCAGGGCCGGATTGCGGAGCTGGACGCTCCGATTCGACTCTGGGAGGAGCCCGGAAGCATTTTCAGGGGCATGTGTGATCGGAGTGGGATTACGAGGAGGGATTTTGAGGAGATGGGTGTGTGAGTGGGGAATAATTGGGGATAGGAAAGTTTGAGTATTCGTTTCAACAATTGGGCAGGCTTTGAGCATAGGCTTCTGAAGTGGTGGGTAATGAGAACTATGACTACGGCGTTATGAGTGGCATTACTAGCATTGCATCTCACCGCCAAGCATAGCATTTGTGGGCGTCAATTTTTTAGAAGATACATCAATTTTCTGTCTCCTTGTAAAATTCGATCTGAACCCAATTGTACAATCTGCCTATCATATTTGCTCCGCTATGTTGGGACCCATCAAACCCACGGACTGGCACACTGACTGGGGAGTTGCCCGCTAACTCAAGCTACATGTATTGGTACCTCCACCTCGACAGATACGTTCCCGATCTTCGGAGGCGGCGCCAGAGCATCCGATGTGCACAATTGATAAACCCCAAAAGCCCGCCCGCAATATGCCTTCTCAGGGTTCTTCTCCCTTTGCTTTTGCAACCAATCTTTCACAAACCATGGATGTCGGGACATGGATAGTATTCATTCTACGAGCTCGTAGAGTCCCTATGTCATACTCTGAAGCACGAATTCCGCTGGCGCAGATATTGGGGGATGACATTCCTTGACTGCAAATTGAGTGTTCATCTTTTTGCTTTCGAATCGCACTGGAGCCATCTTGTTTCCCAATTTCTTCGTCTCGAGCTGCTTTGGTTGTGCAAATAGCTCAGTCGCTTTAGTGAGCTTAGACTGTGCAGGGAAGATGCAAAGCAGGCTTTTGTTTCGGGTTTGTTCTATTCGATTAGATTTTTTATGCTACCTTCAATTGAAAGATGGAGAAGCGATAGGTGCTGGCAGGAGACTGTGATGGTGTAGCTAGTCCATTCGGATGTGTTACGATGGTGATGAGAGGGTGAATTAAAATTGAGGCTAGGGAGTTGCTTGCGATTCGTTATGTTCCTGGTGGTAGTTTTTTCTGGATGATGTTGGATCGGGCGACGATACTGTGCATCGCTCAATATGGCTGGCGTCTGCAGTTGTTTTCTCGCGCTCCTTTGTGAAGAAGCCTTCCCAGCGGTTCCCGGGCAAGGATACCACATATGGTAGATGCAGTATCACGATCAAATCCTCCATTGGGTCGGTCATAGGCAGGTAGTAATGTGAGATATGAATTTTTCTATCAGCAAAACAGATTGAAGATTCTCGATACGTTAAGGCTTTTTGGTTATATGATATAGATGAGAAAATCTCAGTCTTATCGTGTAGGAAGATCGTTCTAAGGCTCGAGATCACGCCTCGGGGTCCCATTGCAGGACCGTTCAGAGACGCAATGCGTCAAACCAATTGACATAGAGTTACGATGCATTTAATTGGGGTGTGAAATGGGTCCAAGGCCAGTTCGATATGCAGGAACAACTAGTTGTCCACGCGTGGGAGACCAATTCGTGCGAATTCAATAGGTAAGCTGGCAAGGCTAGTGTTGCGCTCTTGTATTGAGCCATTGTGTCGTGTGCTGTCTGCTTCTCACTTTTCATCAACGATTATGTTTGCTACAATCGTCCTCGAAAGATACTCAGAATATATAAATGTTTGTAGCTAGAAGTGAACTTTTAATCAATGAAGAATATGATAATTTTCGTATTAGTTCGGAGTCAGGTAAGTATGGTGATATCAAGGAACAAGTAGAATTGATTCCTTTTGGTATTTACACAAGAAAAGAATCGGTTGAAGACTCCTCGCACTGGGTATCAAAATCCTTGCGATGCTTGACCTGACAAGAGAAAAAAGAAAATCACTTCCTCTTCCTCTTCTCACCGAAACGCTCCTCTGGTGCCGGCAGAAAGCCAAGGGTTTGAGCTTTCTGGCTGACCAGAGGAGTTGCTGGTGGTGGCATAATGCTATATGGCAGAGGTGGGGCTGGCACTAACATCTTGGGCGTGTTAGTGCGAGCAGAGAGGTGCTGGTAGAAGACTGAGATGTGGTGGGCGACTTCCTGATGTACGACAAGGTTAATGAGAGGGCGCGCAAGGGTGACTAGACGCTTTAATTCTGACACAAGGTGAAGGCCGTGCGCGGAATTGTAGAGCCCTGCCCTGTATGTGCCTGGTGGCAGCGTGGCTTGCCAGTCCCGGAATTCCATGATCTCGTCCACAATTCTGTCGACGATGGCTTTGATTTCTTCGTCATCATTCGTTTCTGATCCGGTATTTGCCCGGTGGTTGTTGGCTGCTCCACTGTCTGACTCCGTGGCGTCGTCATCGACCTCCATGAGCGAAGAATCTTGTAAATCCGAGCCTGGAAGAATCCCACCGTTGGCCATTGTCAACAGCGCGTCGATCTGATTCAATGTCTGTGGGTAAATCTTGCTAGTCTTCTCAAACAAGTCTTTCTGTGACTCGATTGCCTCCTCTGAACCTGCTATACTAACAGGCTTACTCTCAACTTTGCGGCTATTGCTCTTCCTAGGTCCGTTAATCTTGAGCCTCTTCTTGCGCTTGGTTCTACCCAGACTGGATGCCTTCGCCTCGCTGGGGTTGAGTGACTCCATTCCTGTGGTGCAAGGCCCATTGGGCACGGGGTCGGCGTAAGGTGAGTCGTAAGTAGTTTGAGGAGCTGCGTTGGAGGGAATCTGTAGATGTATCGGTACCTTGGGATATGGTGAGGAGTAGTTGTACGTGTCAGGAGGTGGTCGATGTGGAAATTGTGCAAACATAGGTAGCCCACCGTAGGGTGTGATTTGAGCCTCGTGGAACTCACGATTGGCCATTTCTATGAGGATTTTTGTTGCTTCAATGTAGTAGCCTTTTTGAGTTGCGATAATCTGTTTGTTGCCTAGAGAAAGTGTTAGCTCTATTGCCGGAGAGACAAGGACATGAAAGGCAAAAGTGAGTGCACTATAGCCTTTGGAGAATTCTCACCTTCATCTTCTTGTGTATTAACTGAATAGGATTGACCAGCAATTGCGTCACAACTTGTGGGATGCGAAGTTTTGCCGTTGGCGGTGGGTGTAGACAAGGCAATCTCACTCGTAGGACTAGTGCTATTATCCTCGGTTGTCTCTCGCTCTTCGATGGACGCAAAGACGCTAAGCAGTTGACCCATGACTAATTTGCTACCCGCGAGGACCTTGAAAGCTTCTAGCAAGGGCGCGTGGTCTTTGTTGACGTTGGCAAGTGACAATTTCAAGTTGGCAACGGATTCCCTGTTGCCCGGCTGTAATTTGCAGCAGAGGACTTTGAGGAGAAGATTTCCCAACTCGTTGCGCTGAACCATATCTTTTGACAACTTGATGTCTTTCGGCGATACGAAGAGTGAACCACTGAGGTCGTCGAATGAATCGATAGCTCGGAAATTCGAGCGAGCGATTTTTTGATCGAGCTCCAGATCAAGTGCTTTGTACTGCTGATCAAGCCATTTCTTCTTGGAAAAACCATCACCCTCTATGTGGATGGCTTGAACATAAAGTAAACGCTCGCGCTGTCCACGAATTGCTGACCATACGAGATTTGTTAGATGGCACGTTAGATCAAAGGACCGGGTAGGCGCTTACCGTTCCTTACTTTGTTTTCAAATTTCTCTTCTTCTTCATCAGTCACAATCTTCGAGAAGTCGACTTCAATCTCTTCCTCAGGCCCTTGTGCACCCTTTGACGAAGGCGTCTGGGACCGCGAAAGACTATTCGCGCTGCTGCGCCCTGAAAGCACTGGAACCTCCGTTGTGAATTTGTCGATTGTCTCAGCTACCCATACTGCCGCTTCAACTGGGTCACTTGGTACATTCTTGAAATTGATGCTGGAGATAGTGAGCAAATTGTGAAAAGTAGCGACTGAAATTTTTCGGAGAAAATTTGAGCTTTACCTTCCTGCTATTGACTCAAGTTTCTTTCTGTTCTTAGACAAAATTTGCTCTTGCATCTCTTTGAGCTTGCTCGAGCCCTCACTCTTGGGCTTCCTGAGATTCATTTTGAGCTGAGATCCGACTTGCTACCCCTTCAAATCAAATACAATACATAGGTACCTCTACCAAAATCAATCCATATTAGATACATACTCAATAAATTTTTGATCGGGATTGGATGAGGTTCCAGTCATCGAAGTGCAGCTTTCACTTACCGGGACACAGGGTCTTTGGAATCCGAGACTGTTTCTTACTAGACAGTATCGAAGCGCTCTGGTAGCTAGTAGAGCATTCACGTATAGATTCTGAAGATTCTTGAGCTCCGCTGATATAGAGCAAGTTGTTTGGAAACTGCGCCTGTTGATGGATGCCAGAGGGTCGTGGTAAGTAAGTTGTTGTGACCAAATTTTAGAGCCGGCGAAGCGAGACTAGCCTACTCTTGACCCTCTCAAATCTCTCCAACCATTGCAGCTTTTCTACAACGTCTTTGCAGCTAGTTCAACTTAATAACTGGAAGAGACAGCTGCTACAAACCGCAGATAAGTAAGCAGATACATAAGCCAGTCGAAGTAAAATCCGATATCTGAAAAGGAACAGTTCTAAGGCTGGCGAAATGAAGTCTGCCAAGCCGGCTAAACTACGGAACGCTAGATTTCAAATAATTGACAGCTTTGTCTTAGCAGTAAATGCTATATGCATTAATACACCGTTGCCATTTACATCATGCTATTCCGGAGTCTAGTCCTGTCTCTATCGCTTTTTCTCTGTGCTGGGACATTGGGTACTGTAGCCTCCTCATGGGGGTTTGACGATGCCACAGTCTCAATCCATGGGAAGGGCGCTGGGGTTGGAGGTGGCTTGAAGGAGCAGTCTGCCTCTACCGCGCCATGGTATGGATCATGCTAACAAGATATGCAGGATCTCGCAGAGCAACCCTCTTACCAAGCCCATCTCGCTAGGAGCCACCGATGCTCTTAAGATACTACTCACCACCCAAGAGGACAACAAAGCAAAGCGACCGCATCAAGCCTTTCTTCACGTCAAAGATTCGGAGAGCAACCTGGAAACGTCTTTTGCTTTCCAGGTGAAGGAAAACGGGAAGGGCAAGGTTGAGTTGGTTAGTCTTGCAGCGTACGAGGCAAGCTTCACGAGCTGACATCTAGCGAACAGAGCCAGAAGGACCTTCCCACACAATTGCTGTCCTCGTCAGGGCCTCTCGAAGCTTCAATAATAGTGGCGTCCTTCGGCACTTCAAAACCCTACAAGAGCAAGGCGTTTGACATGTCCATTAGTCTGGACCCCAATTCGCCCTTGCCATCTACAGAGAAGCCATTGCGATATGGCAAGCTCCCAGAGATACACCACATCTTTAAGTCGGACCCTACAAGCCCACCAAAGATAATCACAATTGTCTTCACAGCAGCTGTGATGGCAGCACTACCCGTATTACTAGGCGCTGTAAGTACCGCAGCACCAAGGCACCAGCCCAGCTAATTGATCAAAACAGTGGCTGTTTCTCGGAGCAAACCTCAACCATGCCGTGAAAGCCTTCAGTAACTCGCCCCTCCCCCACGCCTTGTTCTTCCTCTCGATCCTAGCTATGGAAGGCATATTCTTCATGTACTACACATCCTGGAACTTATTTCAGACTTTGCCAGGAGCCGCTGGAATCGGTCTGGTCACCTTCTTGAGCGGCAGCAGGGCATTACGAGAGGTTCAAGAGCGCAGACTGGCAGGCTTACGGTGAATTGCAGCTTGCACTGGAGTTTACGAAGATGGGCAAAAATATGCAATACTGTTGTACAATAGAACGGGTGCTACTGTCACCATAGATGTGGGCTGATCCCAACGCAATGTATCAAAACACTTGGTAAAACTCCAAGCCTTGCCAGGGAAAAGAGGACAGCTACCCACTGCTCCAAACGGCATCTAAATCCTGGTCTTGCCAGAGAGAACTAATTTCAGGAATCTTCCTTACCGGTGCACAGCAAGCACAGTCCACTCCCATTCTCACCTCCCTACATATTCTGCGCCCTCTTCCACCCCATCCGAACATTGTTAATACCAACAGCCACGACCCCCACACTAAACAAATCCATCATCAGCGCCTTCGTCCTCAACCTCTTCTCCTCACTCATACACATCTCCCCCTCCTCAACCTCCTTTCTCCGTGCATGATGCGCCTTGGTATTCTGATATATGTTATTCCCAGCCGCAATCGTGGCAACACAAGCGAGGCCGGTATACAGCAACTTCTTATTGCGAGCCTTCGCTTGCTTCTCGCGTTCTTCGTCTGAGGAGAGGTAAGCGTCTTCGTCTTCGGCGGGTTTGCGTTGACTTTTTGCTCTGTTGGGGTGGTCGGGGCAATTTTCGCCACAAGGGGTTCGTTTCTTGAATTGCTGATGATCTGGTTTGGGTCGGCGAGCGACTTGACGGCCGCGGTGGTCGGATTCAGAGTCCGAGCTGTTGTATCGATCTACGGACATCAGCGACAGAACGGCAGGCAGCTCTAATGTCGTCGTTGAACATACCATCGTCCTCAAACCTAACCCTTTGCCGCCCCTCGGAACTACTTGGGCTGCTGGTTCGACGAGTCCTCCTCACTACCTCGTTATAGCGCATCGGCGGCCTCGCTGGTTTTGGACGATTCTCGTGGGCGGAAACCCGCCTGGTCACTTCATCGTACCGTATGGCCGGTCGTTCGAAAGGAGAGCGCACATCGTGCGAGCGCCGACGATGTTCCTCGTCGAGGTCGACGAATTGTGGTGAGAGTGAGCCGCGAGGGTAGCGTTCACGGCTTCGGTCTAGTCGACGTGCTGGGTTTCTGGGAGGGCTGGCAGCGCGGGGAGGGAAGCTCTGGGCGACCGCTGGTGGGTTGCTTAGCACTATATTGGGATGTAAACTGGGGAAGCTGGAAGCTTACTGGTTTCGTTGAAGTCTGGCATCTTGTCTTGGGGGAAATTTGAAATGAAGAGTAGCAATTCTATGAAAAGCGGACTCTTTCAGGAAGGCGAGAGATTATGCTCGATCAAAACATAAGAATTGCATGACCGCGAATGACTCTGAAAACTATGTGTGAAGTGGATGACTCCAGAAAAGCACCTGGGAAGCAAGTGAAGGCATAAGTAATAAGGAGCCGGGGCTGAGCCTGCTCCATTCTCGATGTCACCACCCGCATTTTTAGGATCGGAAAACGTTAATCCTACAGCACTTGAATATCGCAAATATTCTGTAATATTTTGTTGGTAGGATGATTGTTGTTGCAAATGCGGCTTTTTAATTCGTTGATTTTGCTCAGCCGCTGAGGGTTTGAAACACTGCGCTTGATCCCAAAGGATTTTGCAACGTGAACTGCCACAATTGCGGTCGAGGAATGGTTTCAGGTATCCTGAGGTGAGATGTCTGGCAAAGCGGTCCATTAAATATATCAGCTTTCGTTCGCCGTCGCTCTAATATTCGCACTCGTTGCGATACCGAGGTTCCGATTTTTAAATCTGCCGTTATTATCGCATACATGTTCTAAAATTCGTCCTTCCTCTCGCCTTTCCATGCCGTTTTGTCTAAGAAGGCCAACGCAAAGTAGTCTCGGAGAGGTGACCTGCACCTCGATCATGCCACTCTAACGTTCGGAAGTTAGCCGTTATGCCGTACCACAGATCTCGAGAACTCGGAATTGTGTTTGCATACGTTGGTCATGTTGGAATACCCCCGATCACATAGTAAGTCATGTAGAAAGGTCAGCATCTGAAAAATAGAAGGCAGACGAAGGACCATATCTCAGGCAGTTGGAAATAGGAATCTACTTGAAACACGAAGCCTTTTGAAACCGTTGAGACTGGCGCAATCAGCTGGATAACTTGTCCATCCTTTATTTAGCAGATCCTCTGTTCGTAACACTGGAATTTATTGCAGGATTTCTGGAAGATATCCAGATTCGACATGCATGGGCGCTGCTGCACACAGTTGTGGACGAGTAAAACTTATTATCCTTTGTTCCGACTATGTATCCGTGAATAGCTGCCATGATATTCATTATCAACGGTCAACGCTCTCATATTTGGTTTGATGCCCAAACGAGAGAGTCCTTTCATTGCCCTATCCTCTTTTTCGACTCGTTTCCTGGCATTTGGCATAGTTTGTTCGGACGATCCGAAGCCTTCATCAAGTGATTCCCAGCATCTACTTATCCTCACTGTTTATTTTTAAGCAATCACCCAATTCAACCCATCGCTCGAACTCAATGTGATGTTCTGGAGTGAAGGTACTCCGTGCGATTGACCAACATTGTTGTTGATGTTGCCAAGAAATACTACCAGAACCGCACAATATCTGTTCCACACCGTCAGTGTTTCTTCAGTGGCTGTGCATAGACTATTGTGCTCACCCGGCAGAAGCAGCAAGGAGTTCATGTCGTTTAGCTGACGTAAATGCCGAGATGACCGCAGCGAAGACCAGTGTAGGAACGATAATCACGCTTATGGTCTTTGGGCTTGTGGCAATAGTACCGGTTATTGACAAGTGATATAGGACCCATATTGGAACCATGAGCAGGATTAGGATCATAGCAGTGACGATCCAGGTCACGCAAGTGGATATACGGCTACGGTCGTAGTAATGGATCTCGGGTATAAAGGTTTTCTCCCTCGTTTCCTTGCGAGGCATTAGTACAAGGATCATGACTTCGGACCTCGATATCTACCTTGGGAGCAAAAATAATCTATATCAAAATGTCAGGAAGTGCCACTCGCAAGGAAGGCTGTCAAGACTGACCGCTAGAATTTTACAACGGAAAGTCTGCAGTATGCGTTCAATAGTACCATCAAGCCAAGCATACTCTCTCCCAGGTCTTAAGGTGACCAGATCATCTTTGTGATAGATGAACTCGCTCTCTTCCTCAAAAACTTGGCCGCCATTGTTCTCCATGAAGTTCAAGACACTTTGGTAATCGCGCTTCGAGGGTTGACTAAGTCCTTTCATTTCCTGAGCCTTGAGGAGTAACTCAGCTGCAAGTTGTCTTCATTAGTAAAAGCATATCCGTTGCTGGTAGTAGCCGAAGGCGATACTTACCATATTCAAGGCATGCCTTCTCGAGCCTTCCCAGCAGCTCCGGCCGTTGCCCTGACCACCCATCTGGTTGACCTCGGCGGATGTCGGACGACCGAGACATGAGGTATTTTCCATCGCCTGATCGCTGATCGATTGTGTCCAAGGTGTGCAATGCTTTCTCCATCTCACTGATCTCGTCCTGCTTATTGAGCAGAAGTCGGGAGAAAACTCCGCCGAATCTTCTGTAAACCATGAAGGCATCATCGCTGTCCAGAAAACAAGCAAGTTTCGGGAAGCCTCTAGGGTAGTCCTCGACTGATGAGGTTCATCAATGACCGGCTGAGCTCTGAACACTTGAATCGACTTACGTTTCCGTATCTTAGTATCGGTTATCTGTGTGGGAGACTTGATTTGGACTCTGTCCCATGATGAGCGAATTGACTTTAGATAGCCTTGTACTATCAATTATGTAAGCGTTCGTCGTAGGTTATCGACGCAACAGAGGCGCACGACTAATACGTACAGCGAGATTTCAAGCCAGTGTCCTCTACTAACGTTGCACTTGTCTTCGTGTTGCTCGTAGGACTTCCCGGAACCTCAGAACCGTCAGAAGGGTCATCTGGGCCTTTTTCTAGGTCACTTGACTTGTCACCAGACATTATGATTAAGTTTGCGTTGGAAGCATTGAATTGATGAACTACCCATTCTTCTTATCAAAAAACGCACCGGAAATTATAGCTCAAGGGTGTCCCATAAATGTACGCCCAACGCGCCCGGTTAACAAGGGTAAGGCTTCACGCGATTTTGCTCTCAGCAAATCGCTCCATTCAAATACCAGCCTGCGTCTCCCTCACGTTTACTTCAAATCCGTCTCTGCAGTCTCTCCGTCAACGGCCTTCCCATTGTGGTCTTTGACGGTGTACATCCATCTACTGTTGATGGAGTCGTAATCGGCACTTTGGATGGTGACATCGTAGGTGAAAAGCCCGTGGGATCCTTTTTCCAAAGTCTGTCACCCGCGTGATGCTTCTGAGGACGCTGGAATGTTCTGTCAGGCTATGTTGAGGTACTATATTCGGTCTTGTGGTAAGAACTCACTTGAGCGGTGGTCGATGCCCTCTCGACAAATGCTCGATGAGTGGGCTTAGACGAATCTTTCTGCGCCAAAATCAGTAGCGAGGCAGACTTAGGTGTCTAGCGTGGGATCCTTACAGAACCTTGTGCATCCATGCTGACAAGAGGGCCTTGTGAGAAGCCTTAGATCGCGTGATATCAACGGCGGGACCGTAAATTCACCCTTAAGTATCAAGTGGGGAAGTGGGCGACCTCTCAGATTCTGTCTTCACTGAGGCTCTGCGTAATTGACGTGCCTTCTCCAATTATAATTCGCTCATTTGATTGACTTCATCCAATCAAGCGTGCAAAATTGAGGGCCGGGATGCTGGGAAGGGTGTAGGGGATGCTTGTGTGATAGGCGCGCTCCAGGCCAGTCTTCATGCGGCTTCCACATACGGACGCCCCATCTGAAGGGCAATTGATCAGATGGCAGTAGCTAGAAAGTAGGGCTTTAGCGTCGCACTAGGAACTAGCATCTATCTGTCCGTTCGACTTTTGAGCCGGTGTAAATACTTCGAGGTGAGTCTTGACCGTTCGTGGTCTGTTGGACCACAGACGTCTTCAGGCATCACGGACCTTAATTGGGCCTCTCACGATGGCCTCCCGTTCGGTGACTGCGCCAAACAGCCAGATCTTGTGCGATCGAAGTCGACTTGCGCAACACAGCTCGAGGCTTATACCATACTCCATATGTTTTTTAGTTCAAGTAACCTGCCACGCATACAATCGGGCAGACATAGCCCTTCGGAGCTAAATATTTTGTTGACCGTGACACGGCAATGTCCTTATAAAGAGCAGTGCAGCACATACAAGGCCGCAAGGCGCTGTGATCACTGCAGTACTCTTGCTACTACCGTTCCCACCCGCTATTCTCAAGCCTCATAGCCTCATTGACTGCGGACTTAGTATTACCCACGTGCTTTGTCGCCACCAACCCTTCGAGTACGATTACTGCGGCAGGTCTGCTCGCACGATGGCACCACCGAAAGCTCCACAAGGACCCTTCACGGTGGACTACCAGTCTGAAGATGAGCTCAAGGATTCTGAATACCAAGTGCGTTGGAGCAAGATCATGGACCAAGGCAAATACAAAAATGCCTCCACTTATGAGAAAGTCGAGGTTTTACTGTTGCGCTGGGCCGACAATTGCAATGACCTAGACCTCACTGAGGAGGTTGAGGAACTTGAAAGAGTGTTTGAGAAGGACTTCAACTACGGTGCTCGAGTAGCGTACTTAGATAGCAGCATCGAACAGAAGCTGCAGGTGCAGATCAACGGCAAAGTGGCCAGCTTTGTCAGTGACCATGACGGGCAGAACACTTTACTGATAGTGTACTATGCCGGCCACGGCAGACCAGGGAGATACTATGGCTCGCTGGAGTTTACGGGGTAAGTCCCGCAACAACTTCTTCAATTCATTTCCACCGACTGTCGCAGTAAATTTTCACTGAATGATGCGGAAGACGCCAAGATGCAATTCGATACTTGTATCTGGAACAAAACAGAGAAACTACTAGAGCCCGCAGCAGCAGACGTCTTGAAGATATTCGATTGGTGAGTTCAATGAAATGTAAAGTAGGTGGTCTTCTGCTGATGACTGGACGAAGTTGCTACGCAGGAAACTTGGCACTCACAAGAGGAAACAACAAGTCGGTCAGCCACAGTCTCCTCAAACGCTTCCAGCTAACGCGTTCCAGGCTGTTCGAATTCCTCGCTGCTTGTAAGGAACTGGACACCACTGCAGTCCCAGGAGCGCGCTCGTTCACATCCGCTTTGACATTTGCCTTGAAGGCTTTGGTCAAGGACCAGCCAGATGGTCGTTTCACAACAGTAGAGCTTTTGAGGAAGATTACTCTCTCTGCTCCACTATTCCCGGAAGACCAGGTCCCAGTACTTTCCGACCGAGTTGAGAACACCCAAGCTGGTCGGATCATGCTTCACCCAATTAAGAAGGAGGGAATCAAAAGAGAAGGTTCTGACCCTCAAACACCTCAAAGTGAAACTTCGGAGCCAGATCCGGCAAAGAAGCGGACAGTGACACTACACCTCGAATTCAACGAAAAACCCTCGATCGCCCACATCGAGAGGCTCGGCACTGAGATCAATGCAATCTTCGAGCGTCACAATCTCAATGTCAACCGTGTCAAGTGGGGTGGTATGGAATCTGTGGTTGCTGGTTGTGCGAGAAGGTGGAAGGCCAGAATGGATCAGAGCCGCAGACACAGGCAGCTGACTCTAAACACCATTGGCTCAGACGGGCTGTTGAGTCCAATTCTTCCCTCGCCTCAAGCGACTCGGCGATCCTCACCACGATTGCGCGGCTCTATGTCTAGCGAGAATTTGATACCTAACTCTCCATCCAGCTTGCACTCAAACGATGGTCCCCGGCCGGACAAGACATCATCTGAGGAACAGATGCAAGGTCGTCAGAAAAGGCAGAAGCGATCGTGAAGCTCGCTGGAAGACAAATAGGATATGGTGTACCTTCCATCAAGATCGAATCGCAGGATGCCCACGAAGGGGATTAACGGGGATTTGATCCGAATTGCATTGCCCATTCCTCAGGTAGCATGCGAGTGGGTTACATCCACACTGAGGATCATCATGGGTATTCTTGAACGCAATGGGACGACATTAGCATTTCCTGCTGTTCAGGAGCCGTGATCTGGCATTGGCGAAAATGTAGTGGCTACTAGCGATTTCATTATAGTCTTGAGGGGATTGTTGATGAACTAGAGAGCGTCTGTAACGGTGTATCTAGTGGTTCCTAACCGGCTGAGATTTTCTGTCGGGTTGTACTCTGTAGAACATTAAATGCCCTCTGGTATATTCGCAATCTTGCATCCTGCTTTTCGTTGATTTCTTTGACATGGAAAACGAACTGATCTGCGAACCTCTTATAATGATCTTCTGGCGTTCATGACGAAACAGGTCCAAGACGTAGAAGACTGTCGGTAAACAGCAGCTCGAATTGGTCAGCGGCAGAGCGAGAGATGCAGTCTGTCTACTAGAACTATTATCTCTAGGTCCATCGCTCGAATCGGTGTTCGAGTTGTACCATATTGGAGAATATATCTTTTCCTTCTGTCAATTTAACAACCAGAACAATGTGTACAGTTGAGATTCGTCTCAGCTTTGTTACTTCTAACAGCATTGGATTGAAGAAGCGTCGATTGAGTTAGGGCTAAATTTTTCTACATTCTTGGCGAAGCCTGCGGAGCATCTCGTGACTTCATGCATGCTCTACCTCCCAAATTCCCCGTTCTCTTCCACTTAATTTTCAATCCCCCAAGCAATGGGATCCTCCTCCTCCAAAGCGGCCAAAACCGCCGCCGGCGCCGCTCGGCGTCAATACCCTCAGCGCGTCCCCCCACAGCCAGGGACCTCCAACGCATCCTCCGCACCCCCTCCCCCAGCAGGGCAGCCCTCCGCTCCAGGGCCGACGGTCTACCCACAAGTTCAGGCCAGTTTTACGAGGGATGAATGTATGATTCTATTACTCCAAATGCTCACTGGGTCTGTTGTATGCTGATGGCTCGAACAAGCCGTCAACCTCGACGCCTCCGACCCCGACTTCGCGCGCTCTCTCCGCTCGCTTGGCCCTGTACAGCCTTCTTCTACGCTCTCTAATAGCTCTACATTTACCAGCACACCCTCTCCTGCCTCGGCTGGAACAAAAGGCTCGCCGAACCAACCTTACCCTCAGATTTTCCCAGATGCCTCGCAAAATCCTGCCCTGATGGTTTTGAGAGCAAGGGAGCGACTACAGCAAGAGGCCGAGATTGAATTTGCTAAGACGGGGAGAGGAGATGGGGGGAAGAGGTTCCTGGATGTGTCTACGATACGGCAGCTGCTTGTCATGCGAGATCATAGGGGCTTGGGTGAGGAGGAGATTGAGAAGAATATGGGTCTCGCGAAGGGTGTCGTGAGGAGTTTGGGAGTAAGGGGCGTGGTGGGAGACGTGAGGGTCGGGAAAGTCACGGCTGAGGATTCTGGACTGTATGGTTGAGATATAGCGTTCTGTCTACCAGCTTGCATGCCCGCCATCTATACGCAGATCGGCGCCCGTCATGTACGAGCTTGCTGGGCTAAGCAGGAATACGGCCGCACCCCTGAAGTCTTCTGGCCTGCTGAGCTTGCCGAGCATATTTTGTGCTGGCCAATCGACTCGACGTTCGGGGTAGAGGCGGAAGAGCTCTTCGACCATTGCGGTTACGATGTAGCCGGGGGATATGGTGTTCACGCGAATACCATACTGGCCCCACTCTGAGGCTAGATTCTTGGCTAGTTGAACGACACCAGCTTTAGAGGCGTTGTAGGCTGGGCAGATGAGGCCCTAGCTATGATGTCAGTCATCGAGGCTTTCGCATCCGGAGAAGGAGAAGCGTACTCGGTTCGCGATATGTGCGCTCATTGAAGCAATCATAGCAATACTACCGCCGTTGCCAAACTTGATCATTTGCTTCGCTACAGCCTGTGCTGTCATGAAGACCCCCGTGATGTTGATCTCGAACATCATGTTCGCGTCCTTCGCTGTGTATTCCAAAGCCGTCGTCTCTTGCTGGATACCAGCTGCTGCAATCAGCCCATCCATACGCCCATGCGTGTCTCCAATGTCCGCAATGACCTTATTCAATCCCTCATTGTCCCGCACATCAATCTGTCGGTAGTAGAATGTCGTGCCCAATTCCTCCGCCGCCCTTCTCTGTACGCGGTAGAAGTCTGGTGAAGGCTCCTGTAATCTATCCAATGCGTAAACCGTCGCACCAGCTTCCAGCAATGCCTCGGCTTGGGTGAGGCCCAATCCTCGAGCGGCCCCTGATACCAAGACAACTTTGTCTGTAAGACTGAATTCGGGCAGTCGCTTTGTAGTGCCGAGAAAGCTTCCTGATGCGGTGTCCTTTTGAAGATGCTCGGCCTCTTGCGGTGGAGGTGCAGGTGGCTCTCGGCTTGGTGTCTTGGGTTGGTTGCCTCTTGGTGGGTCTTCTAACGTCGAGGACTTGTGAAGTTCGCGGCTTGTTGATAGAGCTCTGCATATTGTAGGAGTTCGGAGGACTCGGGATGCAGCTGGCAGCCATCGAAAGGCAGTAGAAATATTCCCAAGCTTTGAGAACCGCATGGGAGGCACCTCTCTCAATATATGTAGTGGTTTAGATAGTTACTTACTCAATGACAGGCAATTGACATGTACGTAAATATCAGGGTTGGAAGACGGATTATAGAGACGTAGAGGCAACGTCACAGCGATAGGGAGAACATGGGTTTAATGATGGAAAACATTGAGGAGAGGAATGAAGCAAGCCCCTCCTCACACGTCAATTGCGGAACTGGCGGGGTAAACAACGGCACGGAGACGAAATAGATGCATTGCTATTTGATATAGAAGCTCTGAAAGTTCATCAACGCCCAACATAGTACGAGTAGAGGTCCGCAGCAGAGGATTAAGATTCAGATGTAGGTTATTACCCAAAACGAGGGAGGAGAAGGGTCTTTGAACCATGGCTTAAGGCCTGCCAAGAAAGGCCTCGGCTTACCTGCCAGCTTGAGACATCGCCAAGATAACAGCCTCACCACCATCACCAACCATGATGGCACGATGGGAAACATCGAAAAGGGGCAACAAGAGGTTGGATGAGAAAAAGCTCTCCATCGCGTGGGCACGACGTGTACGATCGGACTCAGGATGTAGCGATGACGACTCAAGAAGATAGTGTCTCAATAGCATTTCCTACCAATGAAGGCATAAATCTGGGCGAAAATCTCCTGGCATGCTTGTGAAATTGTTGCCATAACTGAGAGAAAGACGCATTGAGATCACTGGCGAGGGCTCCTCATGCGAACATCCTATATTCAGCTTCGACTTTAGGTGTTTAATATTGGCGTCGCAAGGGCGAAGTGGTAGATCTGGCTTCTAAGAAGTCAGAAGGGTGGTTTGTGGAGAACATTCCCTCCGTGTCTCGATGTTTGACGGTACATGATGAATTCAAGATGCCTTGGAGGGGCCGCCTCTATAAAGTTCATCGCCAAAAGATCTGTGGTAAAATCTCATTAGCATGAGTGTCGAGCGAATCTATAGTAATAACTATAGTCCGAAAGAGAGGATAAAGATGGTAGAGGAAGCGACACAATTGCTTGCGGCATAGTCAAAATAACGACGATTTAATTGTGCTATGTGATGCTGAAACATGAGTGCTGCACCTTTGAAGCCAGTACGAGCTAAAGGCTCTGAGCAAAGCCAGTCGCGGATGTGAGATTTTTCTCCAAAGAGGCTCGCCCAATTCGAAGAGCCAATCTTTGAATCTTATTATCTGAATCGATGCCTAGTAGATTATAACAGTTGTAGGAGACTTGGAATCTTACGTGGTTAAGATGATATTTCCATTAGGATGTGTGTGCGCACAGGTAGTCGCGCCAAGAGAAGACGACGGTTTCGAGTTTAGCCGTTGCAAAACTATTGCGAAAGCTTGGCATAATGATCCATGCCACACACACTTTGATCCAAATGTTTAAAGGAGTAATTATAAATATACGTATCAAGTAGAGATTTAACTAATATTATAATTCTGTTAAATATGTAAGAATTGATTAACAAATAATCAACTTGTAAGCGATAAAAGAATTCGTACGCTCGATTTACAAAATTTCGAAAGAATCTCGGTAAATCTCTAAGTTAATAAATATTATAGCCCATATCAAAAACGAAATATATATAACTTAGTACTTGTAGAGTTTAGTATTGCGATTCTGAAAATCCATTAGCAAACCAAATAAGAACAGTATTCGCTGAGATAATATTTTAGGGTTTAGATATTTGGATCAGGGGTGTGTGTGGTATGGATCTATTATGCCAAGCTTTCGCAAAAGTTTTGCAGCCGCTAGACACGCTAATCTCTTGCCCCAGCTCCCAGCTTGCCACTTCCACCCTCCAACGTCTCTAAGATCGACAATTCTCTCACTACGGTTTCCTCACCAAGTACTTAGTACATGTAAGGTCAACGTCAGGCGAAACATTCACGCGGACGCTGTATCCTTAGACCTTTGACCGTACCCTTCCACCCCTCGCCCTTCTCCCGTGCCATACTTCAGATGAACTTCGAGAGACTCCTATTAAGCCAAAGTACGAGTTCAAATCATGGTTAAGGATCCTCTGCCGCTCCTAAATTTGTGTTTTTCGTCAAATTTTTGGATGCAGGACGCAGATTGAATCTGTTGCGGAGCAGAGGGAACCGCAGAGAGGTTCGTTAGCCTTAGCCCGAGCGGCTCCATCGTACATGCCCCAAATCATCAATCCCGCCCAAGACCTCTTGATCTTGGCCATCCTAACGTTTGCCCTCTTCCAGAAGCCTGCCCGCAGTATAGGTTCTTTAGGGCAATATGACCAGCCAGGAATCTGTTCAATCCTGGACAGATAATGCTGAACCAAGTGAATTGGTTTCAACATACTTCGAAGACCTACTCACAGAAGATGATTACCAGAAAGGAGACAAGATATGCTTGTTCTGCCACGAAATGGTAATGAGGTCCAGATGGCTGAAACGAGGTACCGTGGTTGGATGGGAGGGTTCTCACCGCGTGGTCGACAATACGCATAAGATCGTCATTGAAAGACTCGAATGTGGCAGCTCAATCAACAATGTGAGAGATGCGTCTGAATATTGTTGCGGGCTCTGCTATAAGCTTGGAAAAGCTTTTTCCAGTAGTTCCTATAGAGCGTGGTCGAATTTGAAGCTGTGGAAGCGTGATTCGAGACATATTGCCGAAAAGAGACAGCTTTCATTGCTAATTCGTGGTGCTGAGTATTCATGAGGCGCTGAAATATTTCTCGATAATGTCTTAATCGGATGCGTGGATGATCTTGAGATGCACAAAATTTTCCAGAAAATCGAGCGACCGATCACGAATGGAATGCAGATGACCACTCGGAGCTACGTAACAGTTTCAGACGCCCACGTTGCACTTGCCAAAGTTTGGATCGACCGATGCGACAAGACTCACGCAGGCTGCTCAATGGTCTCTACAACGCAAGCGAAGAGGCCGTCTCGCCTTCTCTATGTTGGCGTCGAGCCTTCATTTGATGACATATGCCTCAAGGTCGTCGAGCCAGGGACTTCAATCCCAAGATATCTTACCCTTAGTTATGTCTGGGGCCACTCCAAAGTCTACAAGCTTTCTTCAACCACGATTGATGTCATGAAAAAGAAAATTGACATGAAGCTATTGCCAAAAACAATTAGGCACGCAATATGGCTAACAAGAGGATTGGGAATCTGCTACATCTGGATAGATTCTTTGTGTATAATGCAAGACTCAAAGGATGATTGGGCTCAAGAGTCTGCTAAGATGGGGGGTATATACGCAAATTCGCACTGTACGATTGCGGCTAGGGACTCTCTAAATGCTGACAATGGTATGTTCTTTACTCGAGTTCCATTCACGGAAATTGAAAATCACTTCCGGACCATCAAATGGAACAGAACCATCGATGGAGCGCTAGTCATGTCACCTCTCCGTGCAAGGGCTTGGGCTTTTCAGGAGAGGCTTCTGAGTCGATGCATACTATATCTGACTCGCTATGGGATGGAATGGGAGTGTAACGAGTGCATCGCAGACGAATTTAATCAACGAGGAATCCTCTTTCTCAGTGCGTTGGAACTAAGAACGGCAGGTGAGAAACGAAATAAACCCAGTCTCATGGACGCAGAGCGACCCGTCAAAGTGTCACTCCAGCTTAACATTTCCAAAGAATTCTTCAATTCTATCAAAATGGCTGCCAACAAGGGTAGCGGATGTTTGACCCCGGAGTTTGCTTTTCACTTCGACTGGCTTTGGGCTCAACTCATAAGTGAGTATAGTAGTGCAGCCTTAACGTTCGAGGCAGACCGCTTAGTAGCCATTGTTGGCGTTGCGTCTCAAATTGAGTCACGCACTGGGTTCACATATGTGGCAGGACTATGGAAAGAATTTTTGCATTACAACCTGCTATGGGGACTTCGGTGTCCTTGGTCCGGCGAGTGGCATTCACCAATGTAACAGGCTCCTTCGTGGTCTTGGGGCTCCGTCATTGGCCAAGTTGGAAGGGTCGCATCGAATTGCTTAGACGGTTACGGCTTAGCAAGGGATCACCGTGTACCTCCTTTGGCTTGCGACCAAAAAGCTGACGTAGTTGACATCCAAATTGAGAAGCGATACAACCAGATCCCGAACGGAGAAATCCTGAACGCTCATCTCACAATACGTGGGCCCTTGCTCAAGGTAGAGTATTTGATGATGAAAATTAAACCGCGTTCCTGGTATACTTACGGACCTGGCCACCGGTTCATCGGTAGATGCTTTCCGGATGTATTCCCACTTTCGAGTTCTCCCGAGTCGGACTGGTATTGCCTGCGTATCATGCGCCTAACAACTTTCGTGCCAAAGCGGAGGAATCCTTTAGTGGAGACGCTGGGCTTGGTGTTGAAAGCATACCGCGACAACGAGTCTGAATCTGTGTATTCGCGCATTGGTGTCTTCCGGTCTGCTATAGGACCAACGGTGATTGAAGACTATCCTGCGCGATATATCAATTACAACAACGTCTTTGATGGTTGTCCTTCTACAACTATTAAGATAGTCTGAGAGCAAGGCCTGCGTTAGAAACAGACTCGATTGCATCCCGGATCTCGACCAGCTGCAGTAAAAAGAATTGGACTTCAACGTAGATCTCCTAGGCACTGGGTGCGTCTTAACAATGAGCAATTTGACCAGCCTTCGGTGACTTCATCTTTCCCTTTTCGTGGCAAACAACTTGAGAACATTGACACCATGCTGGACAATAAACTCGCGGTACAAAGAAGCCACAGTGGCGGGAAATCCGTCCTTCACGAGCAACATCCAGGGTTTCTTCATTGGTCTCATGCTGTAAATCGCATGGCTTTCCTAGATTTGCGGATCTGTGGAGGTATGAGACAAAGCATAGGGCAGTGTGCATCTCTTCTTGATGCGTTCTATCATTTCGTGGCTCCGAGACTCTCCAAAAATGCAAGGGTATGCCACTACGGTGGAATGATCTGCACGGGCGGAAAAGGCGGCGGCTGTCAGGGCCTTGCTCCAAGTGGTCTTTGAGAGGCACGAAAAATTCCAAGACGAGAATAGAGGCTAATGATGGAGTTCCTGCTTCTGAATATCTCAGCGCTTGAACCACTGGCTCCAAACTCAACCCCGCATAACATCCGTTATTTCCGGATGCCCGACTGTTTCTCGCATTCTGTTGCTACTTCGTATACAATTTAGCCTGTTCTACTAAAACAAAAACCGGTATTGGTGATTTCGCAATAGGTTCTGTGCTGTCAGTGAAATCAAGATACGGGCCCCATACTCGACAAGATCAAAGACAAACAAAAGACCTCGAGATTTGAGAGCCATTCATATCGACTCTGTCGTGGAGCTTATTTCCAAATTCTGCTAAAAGCCTCGCTGTTCCATTAACTTTCAACGAAATCCTTTGAACATTCCCCACCAGCTGTAGAAACCTTGGTATTATTTTTGTGTTAATCGCTACACAACCTAATCAACTCCACCAATAATGCTTCTAATATATTAAGCTCATACGAGTAGATGGCGTTATTGATGGCGGTTCTAATACCATAGTAATTATCTTGATCGAATAAGAATCTCAAAAGTCATTTACTGGAACTCAGCTTTCTACGCCACTTTTAGCTCCCGTATCTTCTAAGGCCCCACTACATAAAGTACCTTACGAGCCACATGACTGTTACTACGCCGTTAGAGTCGCCTCAAATAGTGCTGTCTCTTGCAGAAGGCTGATGTATCAGGAATAGGGTCGTGCAGCAAAAAGAAATTGCAAGAAAAATGCCAAAGAATCTACGCAGACGCGGAATGTTGGATCACTCCGACCCGCATTTTAAAGCGGCAAGGACCATCTTTCTCCGCCAAGATAACGCTCGGTATCAACAATGACCCGATAAGATAGCTTGAGTGCTGCAGCTTGTGTACTTATTGGGGCCTACGTGACGTTTTGCTGCTTGCAATGGCTCAACCTCTGCTTCTCGCCCCGGAATTTGCCCGCCATCTACCTTCTTGGCCGTTTCGAAGACCACCATGACCGAAAAGACCTGGCAAGACATTGCCAATGTTGCACAGGAGTATCGTGATGCTAGTATCAATCATGTGGAGCCAGCTATTCCGGCTGTACCAAACAGCCTACCATTGGATCGAACTGATGTGCCCAAGTATCTGCTCTCCACCGAAGAAGTAGTCATCACACAGATGCCGCCTGAACAGCTCATAGCCTCGCTATCTGCAGGCAAGCTCACGAGCATAGCTGTGACAACAGCTTTCCTCCGGAGGGCTGGGCTTGCTCAAGCCCTTGTACGTGACCTCAAGCTCTTCGGACTTCCTCTTGCTTATAAAGCCAGACCAATTGCATCACCGAACTCCTCCCAGAACGAGCCATAACCAGAGCCAAATTCCTCGACGACTACTACACCAAACATGGCAAAATTGTTGGATGCCTTCACGGGCTTCCAATCAGTGTCAAAGAGATGATCGGGATGAAAGATCTCGGCCATAATGCAGGCTTCATAAGCTGGTGGGACAACAAAGCCCCAGACGACGCCCACGTCTTGAAAATCCTCTGGAACGCAGGCTGCGTATTCTACGCCCGTACAACCCAGCCGCAGACTTTGATGCACCTCGAAACATCAAGCAACCTCTATGGGGCCACAGTTAACCCTTTCAACACCGGCCTTACTTCTGGTGGAAGTTCTGGAGGTGAGGGGGCATTGATTGGGATGCGTGGCAGCTGTTTGGGCCTTGGGACTGATATTGGAGGCAGTATAAGAAGTCCGGCCGCAAACTGCGGTCTATATGGTTTACGGCCAACGAGCTACAGAATACCGGTGGAAGGTTGGACGGCTACAATGGCTGGTCAAGAGCAGGTTGTGGCGGTACTTGGGCCGCTGAGTACATCCATTGAGGGCATTAAGCTTTTCATGAAGACTGTCATCAGCGCGAAGCCTTGGCTGAAAGAGCCCTCATTAGTCCCCATCCCATGGAGAGATGAGGAAAGCCACCTCACCACACCTGCTGGGCAAAAAAAGCTCAAAATCGGGATCCCATGGCACGACGGCGTCGTCAAACCTCACCCACCAGTCCTCCGCGCCCTCGACGAAGTAGCCTCCAAACTTAAATCCAATCCCAACGTCGAAATCGTTGACTGGAAACCCTACAAACACAACGAAGCATGGGAAATAGTATCCAGCCTCTATTTCTGCGACGGAGCGCAAGAAGAAAGCGACGCCATCAACGCATCCGGCGAACCATGGCGCCCTCTCTCGAATTTCATCATTAAGGATAATCCGAATGTCAATAAGCTGTCTGTGGACAGTGTCTGGTATTGGACTTGCCGTAGGGAAGCTTACAGAAGCGCTTACGCTAAGGTATGGAATGAGACTGCCACTGCCACCAGTGACAGCGGTGAGCCTGAGGGCATGGTTGATGTGATTCTCTGCCCTGTTGGACCTGGCGCTGCGCCTCCGCTGGATTGTGCGAAGTACTGGGGCTATACTGCGCAATGGAATATACTCGATTATCCGGCTATAGTTTTCCCTGTTACGAAAGTTGACCTGGAGGCTGATAGGGTCGACGAGAGCTATGAGCCTATGAATGCGAAGGATGAGTATAATCATAAGCTATGGCAGTCGGGACCTGAGAAGTATAAAGGAGCGCCCATTTCGCTGCAGTTGGTAGGGCGGAGATATGAGGATGAGAAGGTTGTGGAGGCGCTGGAACTTATCAAGAAGAGTATTGGGCTTCCTTTTGCTCAATTCGTCTGACGAGATTGCATTATTCTCTAAAATAAGTTCCTACTGGCAAGGATTCATTGGTCTAGATACTTACAAAGTATACATGTTGGAACCATAATTTGCAATCAAGTGCGGAAATTCTGGGAATAAAGTCCAATCAAGTCGAGAAAAATATTTGTAAGAACCCCACTAAACAGCACGTTACTGGCTTCAGAATGCATGGACGATGCACGTTTACTGCTCCAGCGAATTCCACAGCAGCATCTCTTAGTCAAGCTGCCAGTGCGTTTGCACACAAATCAGCGGCAGTTCGACCAGAATCATGACCTACTTCATAACTCTAGCTCAGATTGTTGAGGAAAATACCATTTATGTTGCTCCACGACGCCTCTGCAGGGCCATAGCTATGCACATCAACGCGCTCATCTAATACGTAAGATACTACCTCTGCTGCGTGATAAGACGTCTGAAAGGCTACGCATGCGCTCACCTACCGATCAAAATACCACTCTGTAGCACAACAAAGCGTTGAGGTCCCATAATCGCGCGCGTGTTTTACTCAAATACAGCGAGGACGCTCATGTGCTCATCTACTTCTTGGAAGAGCACGACACCGCGCTAAAAACTGGACTAGCGTGTTTGTTGACTTAGCGCATTGGACATACGTTCCATGTCCGTTTGCAAAAGTAAAGCTGCTGAGTCTTTGCAAACCTATTCACTCATAAGCCAGGCTTTTGACCAGCGCACGAGACCTAAAGAGGGTTTGCCATCCAACGGTCACAAGCTGAGGCCTCCTGAGCCACAGTCCCTTTCATCAGTCTGGCAAACAAGGCCTGTTGACACCGCCCCAACTTTAGAGTTGTGCCCACAGCGATTCCGGAATCCTGAAATCTCTACATTCAAAAGTCTAGCAAAGCCAACTCAACATCAGAGATGGAGCATAATCCTTTCATGACCAGTACTAAACCATGTCAGTGCGGGTCTCAAAAAGCAACCAAGGACTTTTGTGGACCAATGATGGTAGGCATCGCTCAAACACTAAACCACCGGTTCGACGACTGACACAGTCTAGGCGCAACAGGCAGTCCGCGGAAACGCTGAGACTTTGAGGATCATTGGTCCTACGACGCCATCCAATTCATCCTACACGACTTTCCTGAGCGCAACTATTCGACGTGGGTCCAAACCCGGCCCCATATCTGAGATTGCTAGCATGCACCACAGACAAGGCTAACATTCTTCGGGTAGACCATCTGAAGAATATGTATCCCGACGAGCCCAATGTCGACCACGTCACGCAGAACGTCGAGGACAGAAAGTTCCGTACTCTTGCCTGTGTAAGAAACGAGGACGGTACGTGGAATCGCGATCTGATCGAGGGGCCTTGGGTACAGTCTACCGGAGAGGCATCAAAGAAGGAATTGCTTTTCATGATCAATCAGGCTGCTTGCAGAGCTCAAAATGCCCTTCCACCTGTTAGAGGAGAGTTCGAAAATTCATTGCAGGTTGCTTGGGTGAAAACACAGGACAACGTGAGGGCTGCAAAGGCTAGTACGCAAGACAGTACTTAAATTGCATCACATTGGAAGAAGGGGGTTTGGCTAGGGTGGTTCCTGGAGACGGCATACGAGTGCATGCGTGGAAGAATTTATTCTGTAGCGATCATGCTTAGTAAATGAGATATCGATGAACGTTACGAAATTTATCTCGTGCTAATCTTTCCCTCGTGAACCTACCAGTTTTCAAGCCTATGCCATACGGAACGGGAATGTGCGTTGAGTTTTGTTCTGGTTGCAGATTCTCTTGTAGATTCCAGATACCTGTTCTTTAGCTGAGGGAAAGATGCTAGGTCTCTAGTTCTTGCTCTGAACAGAGGTGTCAGACCTGTTGTGGCCTTCGAAGAATCACCATTTTGGGCGTGGCGGCGTTGGGCGAGATCCAAATGACTGATATTGCAGGAATCGAGATAGGGCGACAACAAAACACGTTGAGAGAAGAGGTTATATCAAGACTTTTCGGCATATTTGTAGTCATCTCTGTAGAGTCAGAGTGGTTGGAAGTGAGAAGGCTTATGTTTCACCGACTGCGAGAAGCTTTTGGTTGGACCAGTAAGAAAGAGCCTTGGCAGTCCTATCCGGAATGGACGGGTCTATTATGCTTAGTATCGAAGCCTAAATCTCGGTCAGTCACCTTATTCTCAATACTCGATATGTCCTTGGTCTTTTTCCATCCCAGTCGTTTTCAAGAATCTTGACCGTATATCTCACGTTAGTACTTACTAAAGGATTGATGTTTATATCGGGGCTTTGCTGTGCATGATTATTGACGCTGAATTAGACCTGAGCAGGACCGATTCTTACCAACTCAATTGTACACAATTCGTTCATCTTGCAGCTGAAGAGTATTCGAGGAGGTATGAAACACGAAGAATTGTCCCTAAGGGAACCCGTCTTCGTAGCAACCCTGCCCTTCGATGAGATCCGAGTCCCCCGCTACATCACTGAACGGGTTCTCCACCACACTAGAAGGAGCTGGCAATGGTTCATAGACGCTCAAACCTCAAATCCAGTGCTCGGAACGCTCGGGTATCTACCCCACGAAGTTCGTCGCATGATTTTGGAAGAATTGCTGCACTGCCGACCTACATTGAGCTCCGACGGGCTGTGGGAGTACAACGCTAGCTTGGGACCCGTTTTTAATCTGGGAGCGTATTACTTCGGATTCGGACGGCGCACCCTCTTGGACATCAAGGTCCAGAATTTGCGTATGGCATCATCAGCCTTGAAACGAGAGTACGAGGACGTTTTCCTCACTGGCAGGACCTTCAGATTCAACTGCGGCCCAAATTTGGGCGCCTTCACTGATGGTTTAGCATCCTTGGGTCGCGAAAGACCCGTTAGGCGGATTGAGATTGGGTACGGTGTCTTCAGTGTACAGCTGATGGAAGACTTTGTGCAGCCCATGTCGAACCTGTGGCGCAAACTGAGAGATGTTGACATATTGATATACCCTTTCTCCTCGAGTATTTTCGAGCGAAAGGGAAGGGAAAGCGCCTTGATTGATCTGAGTAAGACGATTGAGGGCGCTGCAAAGAGTGCTCCTGAAGCAAGAATTACAATTTACAGTATAAATGGACACCCGCTTAGCAGCGAGTGTGAAGCTGTGATCAAGGCTACACTTGAACGCATTACGATACGGGGAACGCATCGCAGATTGGATAATTCGATCGTACCAACTGGGAGACAGGATTGATGTTAGCGAAGAATGTGCAGTGGAATGTGACCCACCAATTTGCCGAGCCGGAAGCAAACTCCGTAATATGCTACTTGTGCTGCTCTTGAGAAAGCAAAGCAGACGCGGTCTGGCTCAAGATTGGCCTCGCAAATGCCAAAACCTGCGCAGTCGTATGATGGAAGGCCATGTTCGATAGGAACATCCCACTTTGGTTTGCCATTCTGAGGGCAACATGTTTTATATCTCACAAGGCAGTAAGCATCATCATCTAGTATCAATGTAAAGCCAGGCTCACAGCCATCTAAATAGCCACAGTGAACAAAGCCAACCAGCAAATTCACCACCCCTACCCTCTACCATCGAACCACCCTACAACTCCTTCAACCCCTCGCCCTCCACATATTCATTATCATAAACATCCCTCTGAATGCCCTCCAACCTCTCCCGATCCCCACTCAACATGTCCAACAACCTCCCCTCCAGAATCCCAATATTATCCGTCCACCTCTCCGCATTCGCCTTAAACCCCACAATCTCCTTCCTCCTCCTCTCCACCTCCCCCGGGTCCGCATCCTTATACGTCTCCAACTCCCTCTTCAATATTCCTACTTCCTCCGTCAACGAAATCTGCTTCGCAACCAACTCCCCTCTCCCCTCGTCCTCGCCTCGAATCTCGCTCGCCTCCTCAACCTTCTGTTCGAATTCCGCCACCGTGGCCTCAACCTTCGCCTTTTCTTCGCGTAGCTTAGCGAGAGTGACGTCGCGGGTGTTCTTCTCTTCGGAAAGGAAGCTCCAGTACCAATTTCCGCTGCCAATCTTCTCGACGCGGATTTTGCCTTCGTCGTTGAGGGCTTGGAGGTAGTCTTTTACTTGCATGCCGTTGATGGAGGCGACGGCTGGGAGGGCCTTTTCGAGGTCTTTGATTGAGTGGCAGGTGCGTGAGGATTGGAGGTAGGTGAGGATGAGGTTCTGTTTGGCGAGGGGTGGGAGTGTTTTGGGTGCCTGGGTGGGAGAGAGGTGGTCAGTGAAGCGACAGGGTGGAGGGGCAAGATGGAGCCTCACCATGTCTGCAACTGTCTGTTGGTGCAGATATGTCTCTGTGTGTTTGGTAATTTGAAAAGTGGAACGGGCTGATGATGGTGGATTTGTAGGATTGGGAAGGTGCGCCAAGAAATTCAGGCTTTTACACGCGCATCTATCACTTTTGGTACACCTCATCATCAATTGAACACCATGTTCAACGCTTTCAACGGAGATCTAAGCTATATTGAGCTACATCGCGAACAAACACCACTTACTGAACCAGAAATGCAAATCTCAAAACATCTACAAAATCAAACAATGTACTCTACACCCTGCCTGGGACGAATCCTGACGGCTTTTTACCCTCTTGTAGTCATCAAATGTATGCACGTGCCAGGGACCTACTCTTTCCTCCTTGGACGGCCCCTCGGCTTTGACTTTGGCTTCGGCTGCTCCACAGGAGGCTTCGGGGGGTTCAGTCTCTGCTGTCGTCAGCAGTGTATAGTCCAAAGATTCGACCGCGGGCAACATATTTCGAGTGACGACTTACCAGCTTTGGTTTCCTGGGCTGCACCACGCTCGGTGTTGCAGTAACCTCCACAGGCTTGTCCGCTTCGACCACCGCTCCAGGGTTCTCGGTGGCCTGCTTCTCAGCGTCCCCAGCAAGATGGATCAAATAATTTGCGGCTTTCCAATCTGCCACGGTCAAAGAGGTGCTGTTCCTCATATTGAACAAAATCAGAGCGGCTTCGATGTCCCAAACGGTTTGCTCGCTGGGATAATCGCCGAGGTCATATTGATTGATTGGGCTCGTGGGGCTTTCTGAGTTAGCAGTGTGAACGGATGTCGTGGTCTCGTCTGTCACAGGTGATGGCATAAGAGAATGCGCAATATGCTGCAGGGCTAATGCTGCGTCGACTAGATTTTGGGAGGCTTGCTCTAAGGCAAGTAGGGTTTCTGAGTCTGAGTCCTGTTCAGCTATAAAAATTCCCGTCTCCTTTGGTAACAGATATGCGTACCTGTCATTGTATTTATTGTTGTCGCTGTCAAGTGATTTTGATATTGAATGGGTTGTATGATTCAGTGTAAAATTAGATATGCTTCAAGAGGTGAAGACCAGAAAAGAAGCTGATGAGAAATGGTGTACAGTACTGTCTAAGGGGCCATTGAGCGACGCTACATTGGGGGGCAACATGCTCATGGCAGAGCCTTTGTGCCTCGAGAAGACGCAGCCTTCTTTTAGAAAACAAAGAACGTCGGGGCTAAGCTGGTGAAGGACAACGGCGATCAACCGTTCTCGATTGACAGTATCCTGCTGCTTTGTTCTCTCTTATTCTGCATAATCTCTATTTTCTAATTAGCCTTCGAGCTCGAGTCTAGCGTCTAAATCGTAAGGACGGGGGACCAAAGTGCAAGCTTGGCTCTAAAACACTAAAACAATTCCGGTTAGGAAAAGCATTGGCGCCCTGCATGCAAGAAAAGAAAATGTCCTACCACTTATGTCCCTCACCAGCTTCAACCTCCTCCTACTCAGCCTTCATAGACTCAACGAACTTGCCCACTGAAGTTTGTGTTCCGTAGCGAAGATCCATGAGGGTGACCGCACCTCTCAGTTCGTCCAATGTCGAGGAAGGGGCTTTCTCTGCAAGAAACGCCAAAGCAGCCTGTGTGTCCTCACTGATGAGCTCGAAGCTAGAGGTTGGTACTTTGGACGCGACTGGAGTCGTGGCCTTGAGACCGACTTTGGTACGGAATGCATCGGTGTTCCAATCCTCATCAGATGTCAAGTTAACATCTGATTCGGTAGTATCTGTGTTGGTTAATAGCTCATTCGATGGACGAGCAGGCGCTTTGCCTTTGGATTGCTCTTTAATGCGATCGCGTGGTCGAGTCGGAGTAAATGGGGCGCTTGACAGCTCAACATCTGATTCTGTAGCATCTGTATCAGTGAAAAGCTCATCCAGTGGACGAGCAGGTGCTTTGCCTTTCGATTGTTCGGTACTGCTAGCGTGTGGCCCTATCGGAGTAGATGGAGCACTCGACAGCTCATCGCTTGAAGCCGTTGTCAGGTCGATCACCTCGACCTCCTCCACACCATCGAGTTCATATGTGGGTTTCGAGTTGTCTCTCTCGTTGTGTTTATTCATTGGGGCTGGGCTCATTTCGATGGTTGGAATTTCGATTCTCTCTGGTTTGATGATTTTCTGTGATTATCGTTGTGGAGGGTTTGTGGGGTGGATGGATAGAGACTAGGAAGAAGCAAGGCAGGCAGATGAATAAAAAGGAAATGAGTATCTAAGAAAAGTACTGGAACTGTCGTGCTGAAAGTGTCGAAGTCTCGATACAGACGGTCTTTGTCCAATATTCATTACAAATGTACAATGCTCATTACATACAATGCTCATTACAAATCGGTCATTATTCTAAGAGATGCGAAGCACAGCGTCCGGAGGCTTCGTGAATCTGAGTCCCAAATCATGAAAATTTATGTTCAAAGGAATGCAGCCTGGTAAATCAATAACACAAACTTTTGGAAGAGGACAAGACAGTCCAGAATCAACATGGTATATTCAAAGATGTTTTCTAACAACTTATCAATCAAGAAATACTGTAATCAAAAGCGCAGGCTATGAAGTCCCCTGTTTGTCGATTCAGTGACTTCTCCCACCATAGTCTTACACCTCTACTCTCCATCCATCCTCATCAGTATAGTCATGATTTGCGCTCCACTGACCTTCAAATCCAACACAGCAAGAGCATCTTGCACATTGGACATCATCACCTCGCTGCTGTGAGTGACTCCGAGAAAAGCCAATGCAGCCTCAACATTACTCCGAGCCTCATCCATCTTAGTACGTCCACTATCCTTCATCGTCTGATGAAGCCATTCGAGGAGATCTGAAGCAGCGATCACCTTGTCGAAGCGGTCGTTCACAAGGATCAAGACCACGTTCAAGTCTTTCAACGAAAGATTCGTCTGTGCGCGCTGATTCAGCGAAACTAGCTCGGCTCTGCAATCATCCTCAGAGAACCCAGTCGGCTCGTGGAATATTCGTATATTCTCAACCCCAGAGTCGTGGCCAGGGGCAGGCCCAAGTCCAAGGACGTCTGTTGCCCTCATTTCTACACCATAGCGATCATCAATAAGGGACAGAGCGGTCTCAAACTCGTTCGAATGATTAGTGTCCCTTCACGCTCATTGAGCGCTCTCAATGCCACCATGAATTCCCCATATGAAGGCCCTTGCGAGACTCGAAGATGAGAGATCCCAGCGGTCCCTAGGTCGGAGCTATCGTCGGAGCTATCGTCGAAGCCCCCAAGTGGCTCTTCAGGACAGGGCCAGATAGGACTATTGGGCGCGCTCGAGAGTGGACTACTTATCGTACTGGAGGTGCCGCCCGACGTCGTGTCCATCCGGAATGGTGCTGGCTCGGTTTGGGTCGCGGAGTTGGTCATTCCTGCCATTGCTGTTGTGATGTGAGTTTGGGTATTGATGGTATTCGTGAGAAGGCCTGGTGGTTAGAAGAAGGAGGAAGGAGAGGGGATAGGAGAAGTATAAGTAAATGGAGAGACATCTCGAAAGTGATGAACAATGGACAAAGAAGGCTGCCAGAAGGGGTATGTTGTAAGTTCATTGGTCTTTGCTGTGTAAACACAGAGCCATCGTTGATACACCGAAGTGCGGTTGAAACAAGATAGTCAGAATATTCGGCTTAGACAGGAACGCTGCCGCATTTAAGTCACGTGCACAGAGAGGAAGATTTGTTTCTATGCGAAGAATTGGGCGAAACTGAGGTCAGTCTCTGAAGAACAACTATGCTTTTCATGGAAGAGCTAAGAGACCCCATTACACAAAGATAATTCTCCATTCCAGAGGAGGCTTTCTGCAGCAACGCCCAGGTCCACACCTTTCGGGACAAAGACGTAGATCTTTTGCTGTTTTGAGGTACTATGAACACTGATTTTAGTGTCGCGTAGTCCTCGTTTCTGGCGTAGACTAAGAACCCTGAGCTCAAGTTTAGCTGCTTTCAAGAACTTTCCAAATCTACCTTATTTGAGCCGTCATTCTATCATCTTGCTTGGAACTGGTGCGATTGCAAGACTTCTTGTTGGACAATGACTATGAGCTACTAATTCCCACCCTTTAGAGGAGCCTATACATACCACAGCCTTACCTTCCACCTGTCGAACTTAAAATCGTAGCAACTCACTTAGCGTCGTCGAGTGGGTGCCACTTCTTGCTGTACATCTTCAGATTTGTATGGTCTCTCTTCCTTAGGGCGCGCCCCTGATCTGGTGTAGGTATGACGTTGTTCAGATCGATTAAAGATTGCCACTTTGGCTGCCGCTTCGTCTTCGTCGCTTTTGGGCTAACAGAGCCGTCTGAGTGCTCACTCATGGTCCTATTGCCGGCTAGAACATCAAGCAGGGTCCAAGCTGCTTCCATGTCCTCGCTCGATGTGGTCTTGCCGGCTTTCATGTCAAGAAGGGTCATCGCTCCTTCGTAGTCTTCCCTCGAGAAATTTCCCTTTCCAGTCTGGGCTAGGTTATTTAGATATGCCTCTATATTGTCATGGACTTCTGCCACCACTGTGGAAACGGCTTCCACACGAGTGGTATCGCCACTTGTGTTTGTCACCTGTTGAGAATCTTTCGCTGCGCTCGGACTAAATTCCAGCATTCCAGCGGCGTTGAGGAGGAGGTGCTCAGCCTCGTCGTTGAAGCGTTGGGCCTCAATCGTCGTCGCGACACAATCCTTTGCTATGCTCTCTACCATGTGAGCGAAGGCTGCATCATTCTCTTCGGCGTTTTGCTGCTCGGCGTTTCTTGCTGGATTATACTCCCGACGAGCATTGGTGACCACAAGGAGCGATGTCTGAGCGGCTTCTTGCTCATTCGTCTTGTTCCGCAGGGCTGTAGTGATGTCGACCAATTTCATGACAGCTACTTGGAAAGGGACTGAGTCTAGGGGGCTGGAATTAACGGTATGCCAGAGCGCGGTAATTCCTTCAACGTACCTCGCCCTACTCGCCTCGGCGAAGTATGGGAAGCTGGACAAGTCCTCCGGCTTGGCTAGGCTGCTGAGAGGAGGGAGGGTAGCCTGCTGCGCGAACATGTCCCCGTTGTGGCTCATGGTGTGATTCGGTGTAGAGGTCTTTCGATGAAATGTGGTTTACGTGTCCTGGTCTTGTGGGGGATCCGTTGTTTTCAGTCTACTTTTGGGTTGTGCGATGGTGGAGCATTAGAAAGTGAAGAGAGGAGATGGAGATAAATATCCACAAGGAGTGACGCTAGCAGTCTCTCCTGGAAGAATCGGAGGCGATGTCTTCTGAATAACAAGAGCCGCAGCTCTACAATGACCATCATGTTCTCTTTGTAGGAACGTGAATACTAAGTGTACACTATGAGTGATGCTAACAACCCTTCGTGGAAACAGAAGATGTCATTGTCTCCTGAAAGGACACAAGTCAAAGCTTGACAATGAAGACCGATTTTCTTTATTAAAGTAAGGTGAAGTGCTCATTGTGCGTTTCTCTGCCTGCATAGGATCAGCAAAGCTCTCGGCCACTAGTGAGAACCAGATAGGAAACGAGAGGTATACTAACAAATTTTTGAGAGTAACAGCACGAGCCATGTGGCATACCTCGCCTCCGAATATAATTTCAGCCAGATCAAGCATATCTCAAGCAAACGAGCGTTCCTTAGAGCCGTCCGCAGATTGCTCTCAAAGGTGCCTCCCATCCGTCATGCCTGAAGACAGGATCTCGTCTATCCCCATCGTCTGGCAGTGGCCAGCGGATGGCTCCAGGATGGACCAAGTATCGTGCTCTTTCTGATCTTTTTCACAGGCGGGTTTTCGCGTCATGATCTCGATACGTAACTCCAGCTTCTTGTCTGGGGGCATGAATGCTCCCGCGATACGCACGATAACGGTTGTAGAAAGAATCTTTAAACTCCCCGTAATAGTGTTCAGAGGGCACTGCTTCTCCAATTGAGATTTTGCTGACGATCGCTGGACCATCAAGGATAGGGTTGACGAAGGCAATAGGATTTGGTGAAGGGCCGAAAGCGAGTAATTCTTTGACATCATTCTCGGAGTCCTTCACCGGAGATGTGGCGGGGTCAAGTGTCGAAAAGGTTCTCTCATTGTCCAATTTCGAGTGCCCATGGTCGTCTGTGTCGGGTGCGGGGGCAATGAGAGCTCACAGGACGCATCACACAATGACTTTCGCGGTAAGCGTTCGTTTTTAGACGCTTTACACCGCAGCCGCGGCATCAGTCAGTCAGCGATACTCGCTCAGTGATAGCTCAATTATATACGTTTCCCCATTGACGGGCGAAGAAAGTTCCCTCCTCTCTATCGGTACCATCTCAGCTACTTGGTAAGAAGTTCTGTAGAAACGGGTAAGCTGAAGAGCTTGAAGCTTGACCTGATTGGACTTATGAAGTGGGACAATTTCTGCCAACTTGGAACCGTTGCAATGGTCGCACGGTCTGGAAGGTTCAACACCCTTGGATGCTCTGGGCAGGCATGATAATAACAGCACATGTTCTTGTAATTTTAGACATACTGGTGAGCCGAAGCAATGCTAGCCTTACCTACCGTTTCAGCCAGTCGGGGCTATAACGAGTTGGTGATGCCTGTCCGTAAATACACTCCGGAATATGGCGTTTGCGCCGATCGTAGTGAAAGTAAACAGGAGCGTATGGTTTCTTGGAGACCGGAGAGGGCATTTGAGATTGTTGTCTTTGTAGTGCTCACACTGTTCGTACATCGTTGTTGTATTTCCAAACAATGCTTGGTAGATTGTGTTGGAGTTCAACACTCAGCCCTATGGTTAGCCGGAGAAGCATAAGTAGACCGCTCCCTGCATAGATAATCAACCAGTCGTCTCCTTTCATTCCAACAGATTGTCCGGATGAGGCATTATCCCCCGTAGATATAGGGAGTCTCCTCGTCGTATTCCACATACGAATCCTGGTGCTGGTGATTTTTATGTTGATGCTAGGATTGGTGTTGATGACTGCCATTGAAAGCACTGTTATGTAGATTGCCTGGTGGTGCATGAATTTGGAAAGTCGTGGGAGCTGTTTGGTATTGTTGTTGGTGGTGGTGGTGTTGATCGTGTTACTCTCGTGGTTGTGGAGGTTGAGGAGACAGATATGACGGCGAAGAATACTGCGATCACGAGTTGGGCGTAGTGTTTGATTCATCTGTCTTTGGTGCTGCTCGTGCAAACCTGCTAAACGCTCATATTGAAAAGCATGCAAGAAACAAAAGAATTGAGTCTAAGCAAGCAATTAAGTAGCCATAAGCAATTACTAGAAAACGCCTGCATTACCATCCAAGGGATTCATTGTATATATATGACGAAACAAGTAGAGAAGCTGCAGTCTTGAAGCTCGATGAGGGGAGAGACGATTCGCATTGCAATGTAGACAAAGAAACGCGCAACATTGCAGATATGACTCAGGATTCTGCGACCTTCCGCCACTTACACATGCAGCTTGGCGGCTTAATTGCCTTGAAATGTGATAGATGAAAAGTTGCTTAACCGTGTACTTCCTAGCTCTCTTGTGTAACAAGTAAGAAGGATTCGCAAAATGATCGATGTCATAGAAACAGAAGCTAACATGCATAAGAAGGAAAATACGGATATTTATTAGCTACCAGGTTAACAGATAGCGATCGTTGATCGCAAGGAACATACCGCAACTCTGACACCCTTCTGACTCTTCACCAAAGGCCTCTACTACTTCCTCCTATAGTCAATTGAATACCACATCAAGCGCCGCTCCTCTTCGCCATCAAATCCACCGCTTTGAGTGCAGCACGGGCCAAGCCCCAGCCTCGAAAGTCTGGCACCCCATGCCTCTTGAGCTCAGATTCCGCGGAAGAAGCAATGCTGCTCTCCCGTCTGCGAAGACCCACACGCGGTGCCTTTTGCTCTTCATATTTGATGTCTTGCTTTTGCGAATAATCCGTCAGCGTCAAGGAGAGTTTCTCAATCGAATCATCTCCATCGAAAAAGCGGAGACCCGTATCCATTTGGAGCGCGGCAAGCTGCATGTCCAGCTCTGGATCTTCATCACGTGCAGTCTGCTGGTTTCGTAGCCACCCACTGGTGCGGAATAGATTTGTAGGTTGTGAAAGGCCCGCATCACGTGGCATGGTGCTAGGAGGCTCTTTCGCGAGCTCGGGTATTTCGAATTTGCAGACTGGACAGGCTGTGTTTGCCTTTCGGTAGGGCGAGAACCAGTCCGCCGCACACAAGTGCCCTATACAGCAACCGCAAGGTAATTCACAAGCCGTCTCTGGTCCACAGACTTGGAAGTCGCGGTTGTATTCTTGGTGACAGAGGCAGCAAGTGTGACGCGCATGCACTTGCTCGAGAACGATGAGGGGAAGATCGAGGACGAATTTCCATCTCTGCATGTCGTTCATGAATCGTTGGCCGTTCTTGAGAGTGCCCGAAGTAGCATTTGTAGGAGACTCAGGGGCTTTTAGAGCATATCCAAGCTGGATGAGGAGTTCTGCTGACATATTATTTGTTGCTTTGGAACGTACGACGAGGAAAGCTTGTTGGGATTTTAGTTGCGTCCTTATATCTGGTTCTATCATTTGGGTTGTTTTGCTTAAGGTTGGTAGGGGAGGATAGCAATGGGAGCAGAAGGTGGTGGAAGATATACCTCTGGGGCTGTTGCGTTATTGGTGACAAAGGATATGCACAATGCTATGTCCCAGTCATGGGTCTTGCCGCTTTTCCATTGAGCCTTAAGACTTAGTTGCTTGTCCCTTGTTGTTCCTTTGTCGGTGTCAATGGCAGTTGTAGCGACTCTTTGTGACATTCGCAACCACTTCCAGGATATTGTCAGTTCTCTACCTTTGAGACCATTGTGGATGAGGTATACGCTTTTGTAGAAGTGCTATGACATCCTGACGCTGAGTCAAGCGCTCTTCAAATGCCTCTCGATCCAGATTCGCATTTGAAAATACAGCAGCTAGGTATTATTCGGGCTTTTGAAAACCGAAACCCTGTTGTTTGCCATGCATTGCCCCTTTGAAGACTCCATCTGCGTTAATAGCTTCGCAAGCGCGGCCTGACCACCTAGGTACCCTGGAATCTGCCTTTTTGTCCCATAGCCGACGACTGAATTCGTAAAAAGCTTGAAATGGCTCAGTACCCGGACCGGCGACGAAGGCTCCGGTATATCTTGGTGCGCCAACGCGGAAACGGTTATCTTGACCAATTTCTTAGTTGCAAGTGCATCAAGTCTATACTCACGAAATGAGAAGACGAGACAACTGATGAAGACATTCAATGTTGCGTTGTGGGTCCAGTGTGCAGTGCTTTGTAACCCTGAATGAGATCTTCGATCTGCAGAATTGTGGGCCTTAAGATATCGCCGTGGACGACGTCTATTGAAGCGTTGAACATCTTGTCCTAGCTGTAGATGTAATTCTCGTCTCCAAAGACACGAACCAGCATCTGAGGTAAACTCTCGGTCGATGTGTCAAGATCGAGAACCAAATTTCGACCCCTTCGAAAAAAGGGGTTGTGGGCTTGGTCCGTGACAAATAATCTCAAGAGCTATGGAGCTTATCCTTTCTATGCTACTCGGAGCTTAGACAGAGACCCCGGGAGTCTTGCAGATAGTCCTCTCCAGACATTTCAGTACACTGTACCTCTGCTTCAGCCCGCGTCGTGGTGGTCATGGCCGTGCCTCATTTTCCTCCTCTTGCGCTTTCGACCATCGCCTGACTCAATAGCGGAGCTCGATGCCGCCCTCTCATACCCGGTAGATTTAGGTATCTCCTTCTCGATAACCTGCACAGCACCCTCTTCCTCCCCCTCAACAAACGCCAAATCCCCCGTCTCCCCCAACACCTCCTCCGCCATCTCTTCAAGTAGTACACCAATACTCAACAGCGCTGTCTCATCCAAGCTCTCAAAGTCCACTAGTCCTTTATTCCGCGTAGCCCGTCCATAGAAATCCGACGCGTACGCATGCACCGCCTTGAGTAAATCACTCTCTGGCAATTTTTGCTGCTCCGTCAAGTGCCTGTCTGCCCAGTAAATATCGTACTCCTCGTAGCGAGTCGGAGCACCAGCGCGGCGGAAGAGGACTTCTTCTGGTGGGTTGGGGACGGTGCTGGAGGAGGGGGTGTCGCGGTTTCGTGTGACCCGGGGGTGCATGGGTATGAAGCCCGTTGAGGAGACACGACCTGTGAAATGTTAGAGGGGCGGCTAGCCAGCGAGGGTGTCTAGTACCGGCTACAGCATCATAGACGGTCGCTTGACGTTTCTGCTTCTTAGGCGTAGAGGAGTCACGGCTTTGGCTTCTCTTCGACGCTGAGCCAGCGCGTGAAGTGCTTTTCTTCAAACGTGGCATGTTCGAATTGGATGGTTTGCCTGCCAGTCGGCACATTCAAGGAGTGTTCAAGCCATTGGTAATATGCTGAACTTTGAAGGCGTGAAGTTCGATGTCGACACTAGCGCTTGCCAAGGCCGGAGGGAAACCCCGCCGCTCAATTCACTCGAAACACTTCACTCCACGGTCTCCTGGAAGTGATGGATGACTTCCAACCTCTTCGGTCGGGCTCTTGGGATTATCAGTCCCCAAGCGCTGCAGAAAGCCGAGACATCGCGACTACTGCACTCCCTACAAGCGGCTCCGGGCATTAAGTTTGACGGCAGTGATGGACCATTGCAGGGGCCTAGTAGCAGGGACGAGGGTGAAGAAGGACAAGAGGAGACAATGTGGGCACATAAAGCTGGGGTGAATTGCATCACGATTGATAGATTTGAGGGACGGTATATGCTCTCTGGAGGAGCCGAATCTTCAATCAATCTGTGGGACCTCGAGAGCGCTGAGAACACGCACAAGCGCTGTATCTATAAGCCAGCTACTAAAGCTAGCAAGGCTTCTGCGGCCCACAGATTCGGCATCACGCATCTGTCGTTCTATCCTTTCGACTCCCTGGCTTTTCTCTCCACTTCCTACGACCATACACTCAAGATCTGCGCCACGGAGACGCTCGACGTTTCTGCCTCTTTCGATCTAGGCTCCGTCGCCTATTCTCATGCCATCTCCCCCATAGCTAACCATCTATTGGTAGCGTGTGCGACCCAGCACCCGGCTATCAGGCTGGTGGACTTGCGATCTGGCGCTAGTGCGCACTCGCTTGCAGGGCATCAAGGCGCAGTGCTCTCTGTGGCATGGAGTCCCCATGATGAATACGTTCTGGCAAGCAGTGGGTCCGATGGGACGGTAAGGCTTTGGGATATCAGACGTAGTGCAGGAAGCTTGGGTGTGCTCGACGTCGAGGATTCGGTCGGCATTGGCGGTGAAGATGGTTTAGGCAAGAATGCGAGGCCTCGCCATCTAGGGAAAGCACATATTGGTGCTTGTAATGGTGTATTATGGACGGACGATGGGAAGTATCTTGTAACAGCAGGCCACGACGAGCGCGTGCGTGTATGGGATGTGGGAGTTGGCGCCAACGCCTTATCCCATTTTGGTCCAATCATCAAGAATACCCATCTTTCGACTTTGTTGCCTCTGCTTGTGCCGGATCACGTAGGGAAACGGGGAGAGCAAAGCATGATGTATCCAAATGAGAGGGAAATTCTGATGTTCGATGTCTTCGAGGGTACCCTGCATAAGCGGCTTCGTGTTCCTGGGGCACCAGTTGCGCAGGCTAGTGGTAGTGCTGGCCAGAGAAACATCAGGAGCAGGGTCACTTCTCTTGCATGGAGAGCGGGCAACGTGGAGATGTACTCTGCCCACTCGCACGGTGTCATCCGAGCTTGGAAGCCGAGGACAGAGGAAGAAGTCGAGATTGAGAAGGACGAGGCTGAGCATGCTGATGATGCCGAGGACGAGAGCCGGAAGAGAAAGAGGCAGGCTCTAGACGACGTTTTTAGGGACTTGACCAGACAAAAGATCACTTTCACCTGATTAATGCCATCCTGCCCTGCAATTCACCTCAAAAGGTGCCGATTGCTCCCTCAAGGCCTCGGAAATAATCAAGACCTGATGATAGAATCTCCCCAGATGACTCTAAGTGACCCTTTTGATGTGAAGTAGCACCTTAGCTTCGCTGTTCTCTGGCTCGATATGGGCTTGCGTTTCAATGCGTTTCTTCCACTTGTTTGCTTCGCCGCGAGCAAGAATCACAGTCATCCGAAGCAGTGGATCGATAGGAACGCCGTCTGGCATCTCAACAATTGAGCCACTTCTTGAAGTGTTCGACGAAGGCGCACTGCTAGCTGGTATAGCTGAGCTCATAGGTGTGAACGTCCAGCGGCCAAACGCCCAATTGAGTATATATTTGGCGGTTGTTTGACCTTGATGGACGACCGCTGGCTCGACATCGCCCGCAGAAGAGGCCGGTGGGCGGGACGCTTTAACGATGGCTTTGATGCGGTAGACTTCATCTTTGGGGGCGGAAAGCAACATTGTCTCTAGAGAGTCGAGATTAACACCATGAGTCACGATATCTTCTGAAGATAGGGTGACAGAAAGGACCTCGACTTCGCTCTGATGATCTTCTGAATAACAGTGTTCCTGGGTCTCATGCTCAGCATGGTCATGCAAAAGAGGGTCCAGGTCCTTCGCAAACGCGCTGTCTAGGCCCAGGAGTACCGACTTATCCACCTTACCTTTATCGGATTTGACTATTGGGACCTGCAATTCAAGGTCTCCTACCCGATCCAGACAGTCATCGTATCGCCTCTCACTGACAGTCTCCCACTTGTTAAAAACCATCAAGTCCGTATATCGTGCCTGCATCTTAGCCGTATAGCTCGTATCCTCGTAACCCTTCCAATTTTCCACATCAATAACCACAATGACTCCATCTAAAGTATAGTTCCCAGATTCTCTTCCAAGCCTATTCAGCTCCATAGCCAGTGTTGCCGGAAAGGCGCTCCCACTGGTCTCGATGATGATGCGATCTGGGTTGACATCCTTGCGGAGGGTATCGAGAGCATCTCCAAGCTGGCCAACAAGATTGCAGCAGATACAGCCATTGAGCAGTTCTTGGACTCCTCCGATAGCAGACGAGGAGGCTAATTCCGAGTCAATAGCGACATCTCCGAACTCGTTTTTGAGAAGGGCGAGCCTGTAGGCTTTTGGCAATTGGGGAATGAGATTGAGGGTGAGTGTAGTTTTGCCGGAACCTGAGTTTTATCAGCAGAGCAGGATAAACTCACAGAAGTGGATAATGTACCAAGGTATCCTGTCACGATAGTAATTGGTATTGGTGGCATGACTTCTGCTACAGAAGCAATAATTCCGTCGAATTGCAAAATGTTCTGGCAGCTACCCCACCAAACCTTCAACCCCGCGATCTTCTGCTCGGCCGAAGTGCACTATGAAGGGTTCTTTGCGCTGCCATTTGCAGATGCTCGTAAGACCTCACTTGTTTTCGCCTTGAACAATTCTCGAAGTACTCTACGTCACAGTCTTTGTCAGCTAGTGGGAATGTCCATCAGGTGGTCAATAAAGTAGTTGTGCGGGCGTAAAATGCATTTGCGGTCCCAAGCAGAACACCCGGTATCAAACCTTACTTTACCGACCCATTCAACCTCCAGTGAATCCAATCGATTACCATCATTCCTCTAAAGCTCTGAGAATCACACACAACATCCGTATCTAGCCTGGATCGTCCCCGCATACGTCTAAAAACACAAGAATGGCCAGCAACGACCAGAACACCGGCAGCGGAGGGCTTGGTGGCATAGGTGACAAGCTCAGCTCGGTCACCGGCACAAGCAGTGGCAGTGAGGACGATCAGAGCTATCTCAGCAAGGGTAAGACCTGTCTTTGGGGTTCTTGTGCCACGCGCTGACCGAAATTGCCACAGGTATTGATGCCGTTCAACAATCGGTCATGGGACAAAGCGGGACTAAATCTGGCCAAGAAGCTCAATCCGGCTCGGGCCAAGCTCCTCATGAGGTGGCAGTGGACAATATGCATCCTGAGCAGGTATCAGAGTTCATGAGGGACAAGTACAAGAGTACCACTGCGGAGCAAGATAGGGAAGACGCGGAGATGAGGAAGGGATGAGTACGAGTACCACTCAAAAGGGTGAAAAAAGGCAGCATGCATATGATCGCCGGCTTGTAGCTCAGTATTTCCGAGCATGAGAACAATGGTTGGTCGCAGAGCGACTAGTGAACATGGGTCTGGCTCTTGCAGCGGTAACAGCATAGTGCACAACATTACAGCATTGAACGCCAACCTCCTTCGCTAGCACTGCCAGACTTTGGCCTCTCAAGCCCCAAATGAGCTGCTACTTGAGCGAGGTGATCGAAGCCCCAATAGCATTCTTTCTGGCCTTTGGTATTAGTAGCTGCAAAGGTCAGCATATGCTAGTATGACTGATGATTAGTATCGACTTACCAACAATCCAAGGCAGTCCAAAGCTGCCTTCCGCGAGTGCTTCATTCGTCTTAGCTGTGAGGAGTTTCTTGACCTCATCACTCGTAGCCTGCAGCGATCAGCATAGTCTGCAATTAGAAAAATAGCCCTAGGTATCTACCTTCGTTAACACCTCCCTCGCCTCGCTCTCCCCAAGGATTTCGCCAAAGATTGGCCTCAGACTCTCCAAGGTATGAATGTCTTGTCGCTCCGCAAATGACTCATGAAACACAGCTGCAATTGTCTCCTCTAACTTCTCGGGATGCAAAATTGACACTGCAGTCAAAGCCCGCTGAACGTGGACTTTGTTCCTTGGGAACCCTGGGGGCATCTCTGCTGCGATGGGGATATTGAAGGATCGAGCCCAACGAAGTCGCTCTTTACCAATCCACTCACGCTTGTTCTTGATCTCAATAGGAGGTGTGTTTCCAGTGAGTTTCATAATACCACCCAAGAAACATGGAACGTAGGCGACATCACAGTCTTTAAATACGGGAGATGTCCTCACGACGTGGAAAGCGAGATATACAAAGGGACTGACGACATCAACGTAAAGAACGAGCTTTGGCTTTGCCATTGAACGTAATGACTGAAGTCTTAAGCCGCCCGAACAGATTTGAGAATAAAAAGAAGAAAGTGGAGGCTTTCAGGCTTGGAGAAACATGAAAAAGACTTTAGATGCTGATCCCCAGTCAGATTATCCTCTGGGCCGAGGTCCAAAACAGCGGTCCAGGTTCGAGATTGGTTGCGGATCACTTATCTCGTTCAACACATGAATGTGACGTTGAGGTGATTGTACACAAACGCGTAGTCTCATATGAATCAGACTGCTTCGTAGATAGCACACGGTTGCGCGCAGCAGAGTGAGGGTCAGTTGAAAGTATTCTTGGCAACCATGCCCTCATTGATCTAAGTTTTAATTCCGCTTCCGGATGAAAATCGACCGTCTTTCTCGTAGTGCATACGCCGCCTCTCCAAGCTACTCCTTCTTCTCGATGCTGCATGTACATTATTCGATCTTTGAGCTTAGTAAATTGTGATATACATCGTTTCTTTTGTGTGTTCAGCAACTCGCTTTTGATCTCGCCATCTTTGGTGTCTTCTCGTAAGCTGATTCCCGCAACCATCCCGCTTACACTCCGAAAGATATACACATATCATGACAACGGCCTTGAGCAAGCGCCATCAGGCGCGGAACGAGAGGGCGTTGCAGGAATTGATCAAGACCGTACCAGGCAACGATAGATGTGCAGACTGTGAAGCCAGGAACCCAGGATGGGCCAGTTGGAGTCTGGGAATATTTCTGTGCATGCGATGTGCCTCTCTACATCGCAAATTGGGCACCCACATCTCGAAAGTCAAGTCGCTGAGCATGGACAGCTGGTCGAACGATCAGGTTGACAGTATGAAGCGCAATGGCAATGCAAATGCCAATCGGACCTTCAACCCCCAGAATACGAAGCCCCCAATCCCTCTGGATGTCGATGAGGTCGATGCTGTGCTGGAAAGATTTATAAGGCAGAAGTACGATCAGCAGGTCTTCTCGGGCGATCGTGCTCCTAAGGCGGCACGCAATCATACGGGCAGCACAGGAAGCTCAGAGGAGCGACCGCCGCCCCTACCTGATAAACCACTGCCTCCGAAGCCAGGAAGGAGATTTGGCTTTGGTCTGCGCAGCTCATCCTCCACCGTCCAATCGCGAAGCCTGCCTGTTTCTCCTCCATTATCTCCCAACGGCGTCAATGGCTATAGCGGACCACCTTCGCCTATTCGGGTCAACAAGCAGTCTAGAGTATTTGGAGCAAGCGTGGGGGGTGGAGGTGGCGAGATGGAAGTTGAGCTGGTACAATTGAGAGATATGGGCTTTACCGACGAGAAACGAAACGCAATCATTTTGAAGCGCTTAGGAGGCAATCTAGAGAGAACAATCGAGTCGCTGGTGAGGCTAGGAGAAGGTAGCGCGCCGGCCTCAAGGTCGCGAACGCCGAATCTGGGTAGAAACGTTGCTGTTAGCCAGCCATTACCTCAGAGCGCGCAGTCTACAGGTGCCGTCAATGGTATATCATTTACGAGCAATGGAGCTATGTCGCAGACGAGCACCGGAACACAACCACAGCAATTTTCTCAGCCAATGAACCCGCCGCAAGCCCAGCCTGTGAGGAATGTTACATCGCCAAATCCATACCAACCTACGACTCAGCCTACTCGGTCCGACAATCCTTTCGACATCACCAATCAGCAGCCGGCCAATGCGTCTCTAGAGAACGCTTTCGCCGGCATGCAAAGCTCACAGCAACCTCAGCAACCTCTTTTCCCCAACTCTACTGGTGGCTACCCCAGCCAACCCCAACAGCCTCAAGAAGCAAGATACCAAACGATGACCCCTCCAGTACCGCAGGTGCCACAACAATATATACAATCCAATCCTTATGCGCAACAGAACGCCACTCCTAACAATCATTATAATCCATTCTATCAGTCGACGCAACCACCTACACCAACATCGGCGAACCCATATGCATCAAATATGCAGCCCCAAAATACGCGGCCGCAATACAATGGTTATCAGCAGACTTCTGTATCACAAACGTATGCCAATGGCTATTCCGCCGAACCACCTCAGACATACTCCCCACAGGCGCAGCAAGGGTCGTTTCAGCAGCAGCTTTTCCAGCAGCAACCTCAACAACAGCAAACACAGCAGCAGCGATTTCAACAGCAGTCTCAACAGCAACCCCAACATCAGCAGCAGCAGCAACACTCGAATCCGTACTCGCCGCAAGAGACCGTGACCGACCCAACGCAATACGCGATGCAGAATCAATACCAACAAGCTCCTCCTCTGCAATACAGTCAATTCCAGCAACAGCCACAAGCACAGCAATCCTTCCACCAATTTCAACCTCAGCCCCTGCAACCTCAGCAGACCGGACGAGCTGCCAAGTCGAGCATACTGGCACTGTACGATTACCCTCAGCTGGCACCTCCTCTACCAATTAATTCCACTCCCACATCGCCAATTGGGCAGCCTGTGTACAGACCACCTCAACGCAGCGTCACAATGCCAGTGCAGCTCTCGACCGGGAGTCGAAATCCATTCCAGGCCGCTACAGCCAACCCTGGTGCAGTAGATGGAGTGGGACCAGCGCCCGGGATCTACAGGCACGCGAGCGAGGAAAGTGTGGACGTTGGAGGTTACCAGAATGGGCGGCATAGTCCTGATGCTTTTGCCAGTCTGAGCGCGCGATTTGTAAGATGAGATGAACGTACTCTATACTTTGGGTGTATAGAGGGTTTACAATGGGAAGTGAATATATTGGAACAACATTATGGCCAAACCCTGCAGCCTTGTCATTCCCTGCAAGCCATGTGGTATTAGCGTGTGCAGAAAGCTGTGCATTCCTTGGCATTTTCTTTTATTTTATTTTCCCCCACCATAGCTCCACCACCGGTACCAGCTCTACAGATAAGTCTTCTGATTTATTTACTTTATATAAGTAGATAGCTCTATTCAAGGCGACTCTAACGCCGTAGAAATTAATAAAATTGAGAGAGTATTTATTGAGTTATCAGGCTTAAGATAAAATCAGTAGGCTTGCTCCGTTTAGTAATTGTTGAGCCAAGATTTCAATCCCTGATATCTTCTAGTAAAGTTATTTGATTAAGCTAATTCCTACGGCGTTAGAGTCGCCTTGAATAGAGCTATCTACTTATATAAAGTAAATAAATCAGAAGACTTATCTGTAGAGCTGGTACCGGTGGTGGAGCTGTGGTGGGGGGAAATAAAATAAAAGAAAATGCCAAGGAATGCACAGCTTTCTGCACACGCTAATAGATAACGGGCCGAGGCTCCACTATTTACCCAAGATCTTGGCATCTCCACTTCACATCAACATGTGTTATCCGATAGAAACTTCACTTTAGCCCTCATTCACCGACTCGAAATGGCGCCCAACGCAGTCCCCTCGCTGACGACCCCACTAACCTCCCTCCTCCACATCGCTCACCCCATCCTCCTAGCCGGCATGGCCCACACCTCCACGGCCCCCCTAGCCAGCGCAGTCTCCAACGCCGGCGGTCTCGGCGTCATCGGAGGCCTGGGCTACACACCCACCCAACTCCGCGCCATGATCCACGAGCTCAAAGCCTCCCTCTCCTCCCCCACCCTCCCCTTCGGCGTCGATCTCGCCCTCCCGGCCGTAGGCGGCACCGCGAGGAAGACGAATCATGATTACACTAAGGGCCTCCTCTCCGAACTCGTGGATGTGATCGTCGAAGAAAAAACCACCCTTTTCGTCTCCGCCGTCGGTGTGCCCCCGACCAACGTGATTGAGAAATTACACGCCGGCAACGTGATCGTGATGAATATGGTAGGCCACCCTCGGCATGCAGAGAAAGCGTTTGAAGCGGGTGTGGATATCGTGTGCGCGCAGGGTGGAGAGGGCGGTGGACATACGGGGGAGATTAGTGGGAATCTGCTCGTGCCGGCTTGTGTGGATGTAGCGGGGAGATATAAACCGTGGATGCTGGAAGGAGCCTATGGGATGGTTGTTGCGGCGGGAGGGATATGGGATGGACGAGGTCTCGCGGGTGCGTTGGGTATGGGTGCTGTGGGGGTTTGGGTAGGGACGAGGTTTGTGGCGAGTAGTGAGGCGGGTTGCAGTCGCGCGCACAAAGAGGCGGTGGTGTCGGCGGGGTGGCAAGATACGACACGAACGCTTGTTGTTAGTGGTAGGCCTTTGAGGGTGAAGAGGAATGAGTATATCGCTGCTTGGGAACGGAAGGAAGATAAAGTGAAGGAGCTGACGGAAGAGGGGATTGTGCCTATGGAGCATGATATGGAGGAGGACAGAGACGTGGATTTTCCGTTCTTGATGGGTATGGTGGCTGCATCGATTAAGGATATCAAGCCTGCGAAGCAGATTGTTGAGGATATGGTTAGGGAGGCTGTGGATATGATGAGAGTGACGCAGGGGTATATAGATGGAGGAAGACAGAGCAAGCTGTAATGATTTAATGAACGGAGTATGAAGTACAAACACTGATAATGTTGTGCATGCTTTGTGATCTTCCGACTATCAAAGCTAGAGCTCAGATAACAATTGGCTTGACACCATTGACCTCTCCGTTGACCTTGCCGTTGACCTGAACTTGGGACGACGGAGGCGGTGGGGGTGCTGGACCAAAAGTGGGATGAGCTCCAACTTGCGCCTGCAGTGCCTCCTCTTCAGTGTCATCGTCGTACTCCCCGTCCTCGCTACCCTCCTCTTCATCAAATTCGTCATCCTCGTAATCGCTCTCAGTGCCCTCCTCATCGGCCTCCAGTGCTACTGCACCTGCTCCCGTAGGCGCGCGCCCTTGGTCTTGCATGCGGCGGATGACCGATTCTAGAGTGTTGTTTCTCTTGCGCAGAACCTCCATATCCTTGTTGAATTTGGTGCGCTCTTCTGCCATTTCAAGGATGTTGCGGTTGGTGAGATCGTGCTTGCGTGTGAGGGCAAGGTTTTCCTTCTCTAGGCGCTTGGTCTTCTTGGACATCTCTTCCATCTCTTTGCGGAATGTCAGGAAGAGGTCGTTGGAATTGTTGAGAGTGTCTTCCACCTGCAATATCAAAAAGGTTAGAAGCATGTCTAAAACATTACAGGTTCGGCCTGAATTGTACAGGTCCTTTGAAAGTTCCAAAGCCTCCAACGTGTCCGGAAGGGTCTTATTGAAGTTGATGTTCTTAGAAGGCGAAACGAAAGTTTTCAGCCAACAGAATGATAAAATGATGCGACGTTTCAAAAAGTTGGGACAAGGGGCTACTAGCCTGCTTAAATTTCTCAACATATATGTTCAATTGGCTCCGAAGCTCAGTCTCGGTGGTAGAGAAGGTGGAGACCTGTTGGCTGAGGGTACGAGCTTTCATCGTCTCGGTGTCGGCACGCTTTCGTTGATCCTCGTAGCGAGCTAGATTGAGCTGGACCTCGCACTCCTTTGTGCGCATGAGAATAGTGTACTGGACCTCTCGAAGATCGTACTGTTCAGCAAAGGATTTGAACTTGTGTCGGAATCTAGATCCGCCCCTGTCAGTTTAGACCTTGATATTAGTGGAAGTGTTGAAAGACTGAGAATCATACAGCTCATCTTGTAGGACATCGCCCTTCTGGCTTTCTGGATTCTGTGCTTGATCCATAGTACCGTTCACGTCTTGGAGCAAGTTCTCTGTTCTCCCACTGAAGTCATCACGGCTGCTTCGCTCACTGTCTTCGATTCTCTTTTGTTCGTCCTAGAAAGAGAGTGGGTGAGTCTGTGTTGATATTGGTGTCGCCAAAAGTGAGAATAAACTCTGAACTAACCTTCAATTTCTTGTTCTCACGCTGGAGCTCTCGACACAGCTTCTCCAACTTCTCCTTCATGCTATTTGTCTTGCTAAGCTCCGACCGACCTTGATCCTTCTCCTTCTGCAATTGATCCGATCGCTTCTTGTTCTTGGTATTCTCTCGATCTACTCGTTTCATGTCTGCTAGAAGCTCTGTATATCTCTTCTGCACAGTTTCAAGTCTCGATAGAGGGTTTTCCATGCCGGTCAAGAGGTTGTTTAGATCTTTGGTCGCTTTCTTGACTTCTCGTTCTATATCCGCAAACAGCCCAGGGGGCATCTCTGTCAGCTTCTGTTGATCCATTGTAGACATGGGTAGAGGTCTGTTAAACAGCGCTTCATATATGCGAGGTAGATCCAGTGCGGGAGACGTGGGGGAGAGGTTGGCCAAGAGTGATTCCATTGTTTCAAGGCTTGGGAGAGCTTGTTCAACCATCGAAACTTTGGCTCCGACATCGAAGGCTTTGGCCACCTCAGCAATCATGTCTTGGGGCAGATCATGCTTTCTCATTGAAGCAAGCACGTGCTCTCTGGAGGCATATGAACGAGATAACCCACCAATCTCAGCTTCCTGATCCTTCTCCGCCACAGCATCTAATTCCAGCTGATTTATCTTCGCCGCCAGCAGCTTCCCCGTCTCGTTTGGATCCGCCGCTTTTTTACCCTTTCCCTTCTTCGATGTCGGGGCCGGTGTTGGAGCAGCGTTAGGGGCCGGTGCGTCTGGCAGATTGCCATGGCCATTGATGTAGTCGAGGTTGTTGCTGTTATTAACAGCCGGAGAGGACCGGGCGCCTGTGGAACCCGTGGGGGCTTGAGATGTTGGTCCCGCCATCCTGGACGTCGTGGCGTCTAGCCGTGGAAATGTTATGTCAAGTTCTTGAGTACCCTTTCCTTAAGTGCATCTATCCTTCCGCATGATACTTTCTCATCGAAAAGGCTGTTTGGGCTGTGCTGCAGGTGCCGGCGTCTATGTCGCCTTACTCTGCGCCCCTGTTTCGTCTTTTAGGATGATGTGAGTTGGGCGGTTTTGATCCCCAGGATCCTATACTTCGGCTATAGATTGGATGTACAATATGCGTAGAGATTATAGCAGCTGACGTCTATTGAGGTTGCAGACTCGCGTGAGCCGGCTTGGTTCACAAGCAGTGGTCGAGAGCAGATCTCGGTTACGTAGAGGAAGCGGAGGGGGGTTCTCACTCGGCCGTCGTTTGTAGACCGCTCGCTATTCTGGATAAGGATAATCTGAAGACACTCTAGATCTAGCACTGCACAAATGAAAAGTAAAATGCAGAGCAGAACTTCTAACCGTTGCAATGGCAGTCCTTGAGTCGTCCAAAGAGGGATCGGTAAATCGGCGTGCTGACTAATATACCTTGTTGACCTCTTAGCCTCGTTGCGCCGTTCTAGCGCTTTCGCCCCAAAAGGCTATACTTCGTCTGTTTTGATCTATCTCTCTACTAATGAGCACTTAACGATACCAATGAGGCTGATCTTCAGGATTTTCTAGGATTGAATGCTGTAAGATGTTGCGCCGGCCTTCAAGACGGGTCATACAAGGGATAGCTCGGCCATTGCGATGGCCGCAGAGCAGAATCGCCTTCCCGGCGCATGGTCGACGGAATCTTGCATCGGTAACGGACGTTAAACAATATCCACAGCCAGGGCAAAATATACACGGCTTCACACTGAGGCGTACGAAGCATGTACCTGAGCTACAGCTTACAGCTTTTCACCTAGAGCATGATAAGACTGGGGCAGAGTACCTGCATGTTGCGAGGGACGACAAGAACAATGTCTTCTCCGTTGGGTTCAAGACGAACCCACCAGATGACACTGGTGTGCCCCACATTCTGGAGCACACCACTCTTTGTGGGAGCCAGAAGTACGTATGTAGCAGGCAACCTTTGGGCAAACGCTAATCGTAACACAGATATCCTATTCGGGATCCTTTCTTTAAAATGCTCCCTCGAACTCTCTCAAACTTCATGAACGCTTTCACTTCGTCTGACCATACATCGTACCCGTTTGCCACCACGAACCAGCAGGATTTCAGGAACCTCATGTCTGTCTATCTCGATGCTACCCTCAATCCGCTGCTGAACGAGAATGACTTTACGCAAGAGGGTTGGCGCATTGGACCAGAGAACCCGAAGGCTAGCGCTGCTGGTCATGGTGATAGCAATTCAGGTAACAGATTGGTTTTCAAAGGCGTGGTATACAATGAGATGAAGGGCCAGATGTCGGACGCAAGCTACTTGTACTACATCAAATTTCAGGATCATATCTTTCCAGATATTAAGAATTCAGGAGGCGACCCCCAGAAGATGACAGATCTGACCTACAAGGATCTAAAAGATTTCCACTCGAAAAACTACAGTCCCAGTAATGCTAAGCTATTTACTTACGGAGATATGCCTCTTGCAGATCATCTCGAAGTAATTGGTCAACAGCTGGATCAGTTCGAAAAGGCGAAAGCGGATAAGGCTATCAAGGTGCCAATAGATCTAACTAATGGGCCTGTGTATTACACGATTAAAGGTCCTAGGGATCCCTTGGTCGACAAGGACATGCAATACAAGACATCTACATCCTGGCTAATGGGTGATGCTTCAAACATATTGGAGACCTTCTCATTAGGAATCATGTCGTCTTTACTGACTGATGGCTACGGTTCGCCTCTCTACCAAGCCCTAATAGAAGCTGGACTAGGCCATGATTGGAGCCCAAACACGGGATTTGACAGTGCGGGTAAGGTAGGAATCTTCTCTATCGGTCTCAATGGTGTCAGAGAAGCCGATGTCCCAAAAATCAAAGAGGCCGTTCAAGACAAGCTGCGAGAGATTCACCGGAAGGGTTTCGACAAGAGCAAAGTAGATGGCATCCTACACCAGCTCGAACTCGCTTTGAAACACAAAACTGCGAATTTTGGCATGGGTTTGATGCAACGGATACAGCCAGGGTGGTTCAATGGCGTTGATCCTTTTGACGCCCTGGCCTGGGATGACGTCGTGACAGCTTTTAAGCAACGATTTGCCGAACCATCTTACCTTGAGAATCTACTCGAGAAGTACCTGCTCAATGATCGTACATTGACGTTCACAATGGAGCCCTCCGACACCTACGGCCAGGAATTGAGTGCTGAAGAAGCTGAACGTTTGGCTACAAAGATCTCCGAAGTGACGGAGCAGGCAGGTGGAGAGGCTGAAGCCCAGAAGCAGCTCACAGCACGCGAATTGGAGTTGCTCAAGGAGCAAGAGAAGGCGAGCAATCAAGATCTAAGCTGTCTGCCTTCTGTCCATGTAAAGGATGTTCCACGCCAGATGGAGAGGAAAGATACAAGAGACTCAAGATTGCATGATGTTAAAGTCCAGTGGCGAGAAGCTCCAACCAATGGATTGACATATTTTCGGGCCATCAATACGCTTGTCGGATTGCCCATCGAGCTGCGTATGCTTATGCCGCTCTTCACCGACTCGATTATGCGACTCGGCACGAAAGATAAGACAATGGAAGAGCTCGAAGACCTCATCAAGTTGAAGACTGGTGGCATAAGAGCATCCTATCATGCTTCAACTTCACCCATGGACATTAAGGCATCAACTGAAGGTGTCTCAATATCTGGTTACGCTTTGGATAGAAACGTTCCTGCTATGTATGAGCTCCTTCGTGTCATCATTCAAGAAACCGACTTCGATGGTCCTGAAGCCGAAAGCAACATAAGGCAGCTGCTTCAAGCTGATGCAAGTGGCGCTCTAGATGCTGTAGCCGGCTCTGGCCATTCTTATGCTCGTCGTTATGCAGAAGCAGGATTGACTCCTCTTAGCTTATTGAATGAGCAGATTGGAGGGTTGACGCAAGTCCAGCAGACCGGGGATCTAGCCAATAGGACCCCAGTGGAGGGTCTTGGAGACATCGTTTCCAGACTGAAAGCCATTCAACAATTTGCTATCTCGAATTCCTCCAGCTTCCGAGCTGCAATCACTTGTGGTCACGAAGCAGTCTCATCAAACGAAGCTGCGTTGAAAGAATTCCTTTCAAACCTACCGGAAACTACAGCCGTTCCAGCGAACGGAGCCTCCCTCTCCGAAGACGCCTTTCGCCCAACGACGTTCTTCCCACTACCCTACCAAGTATCCTACGCCGCCCTCGCCCTCCCCACAGTACCATACGTCCATCACTCTGGCGCACCCCTCCAAATCCTCTCTCAACTCCTCACCCACAAGCATTTACACCATGAGGTCCGCGAGAAAGGCGGCGCTTATGGCGGCGGTGCGTACGCAAAAGGTCTGAGCGGTCTGTTCGGCTACTACAGCTACCGCGATCCCAACCCTCAGAACACCCTCAAGATCATGCGTGATGCTGGTCGCTGGGCTCGAGACAAGGAATGGACGGAACAAGACCTCGAAGAAGCGAAACTGAGCGTCTTCCAAGGCGTTGATGCTCCAGAGAGCGTAAGTCAGGAAGGAATGACCAGGTTTTTGAGCGGTATCGATGCATCTATGGAGCAGAAGAAGCGGGAGCAACTGCTGGACGTGAAGAGAGAGGACGTGAGAGAGGTCGCACAAAGGTACCTAGTGGAAGGGATGAAGAACGCTCGAATTGCTGTACTTGGTGAGAAGCAAGACTGGGTTAAGGAAGAAGAGGGCTGGACGATTAAACGTATGGAACTGAACAAGGCGTCAGAATCAGCTGGAGCTAGTGATCTGAGCGCTGGCGATCTGTAACACAGACCCGTGATCGATGTGTACTCTACTCTGGGCTGGCATTGGCATAGCGTTGGCGCTGGGTAAAACATGAATATACCCCTTTCGTTCCTATGTTCTCCTCTCCACTCTTGTTGGAAATCAAGCGCTACTGAACAGAACACACAATCGTCTCCAACACACTCCTATTGTTGGTAGATCACAAGCTATGCGCGAGATCGAATCCAATGTCTTGTCATTCAGCATGTAAGAACCTGCTTCGCTAGAGGTATGGTACTGAGTGCATTTGTGAGTGCGGGGCATCTCCATCCTTCAGACCTGCCTGTGACAAAGCTAGTCCTGGTGGACTATTGATGTGAGGACACGGATTCCATGACTTTATTATATTGCACATGGTTTGGCTTGCACAGCTCTGACTTGGTCTCGATTTAATTATGATATATCATTTAAGATTGAGTACGGGGGCTGCAAATAGGGAAAGGTATTGTCTATGCGCTTTATGCAGCCGGAAACCTCCAATGCGGCGAAATATATCCCTATCAGCTTCTAAGAGCGATCCGGTCCGTCCTAGCCCTCGGAACTGGTACTCAACTTGTAAACACTATAGCTTTTTCGACAGAATTCCGGGATCTTATAGGTCAAGTTGTCCCGCCCCAATGCGAATGCCATTATGGATCAAGCTCCGGCGCTTGTTGCGATTCTCGTCGAGGCCAAGAACGCTCTGGAATCTCCCGGGACAGACTTTCCCTTCGACGGTGAGAATTGCGCTCGAGACGCAGCCATACGGACTCTCACTAGACAACTAGATGTCTGCTCCTAAAAGCCTTAACGCAGACCCTGCTTGGCGTTGCAAGCGTCGCCACATTCGAGTATCGGAGTCCTCTGACGACCAATTGATCTTAGCGTCAAAACTCACCCAGGACCAAGAAGGTCCTCGGTACATTCGAGGCTCGTGTATGTCGTGACGTCATTGAGTCTTGAAGGAACCCATAGTAGTCCTTGAGCGATATCCCTCTTCCCGCTTCCCACCAGGAATTTGTCATGCGTAAACTGTGCCATATCCTGCGCGAGGCCTGAGATGGCTGGTAATTTGTCAGATTCGTAAGTCAGCTTTCGGTGAGAGTATGGTGTGGCTAATTGGTACCATCTGTCATACATCCAATCTCGAGCATCTTCATCCATGATGGCTTCTTCGCCCGGCATGCTGTCTAAAGCAGGGGTTCATCTGTTGTAGATCGGTCTTTCGGGCTGCAGAAGCTATGTCAAGGTCTTCCAGAGAGTCATCCAGTATATCAGCTGAAGCATCGTGGTGTTGTGGAAATTTCCAGCCTCCAATGGGAACAATTTTATTGAGACTACTGGATTCGAGGGGATCCGGCTCGTTGCACTCACACATGACACCGCTTCGACATTCGAAGAACACTTGATTCTTGCCGAAATGTAGAATTCTCTTAGCAAAGTATCGCTCTCGGAACGTCCGACCCCTACTTTTCCATGTCCCATCATCGATCTCGGGCCTGAAGTGACTGCGGAGCCCATCCGAGATCTAACATAGACATTGCCTTGCATTTCATGGCCGCGCCTAGTATGGAAAGGTAGTGTAACGGCATGCATCGACAACGGACTTCGCTGAAGCAAACCATTGTGGCTTGGACTTGCTGAAGAGGCAGCTATGGTCACAGGTACATTTTTGTAAACCTGGTCCATCAGTGATCCCTCCCTCTATTTCCCAATTAGATTTGCTGTCCTGAATGATACCAAGGGCATCGGTCCAGAGAAAGCGTGCACGAAGCAGACGAGTTACGAGCACAGTGTCTACAACGTTTTGTGGCATGCTACACCCGTCAGCTAGGGGTATGAGAGACGATCGAACTTAGCAAGCGGTTCTCTTTTTACCTCTTCATGGGTATAGCACAAAATCTCTCAGCTAGGCTTCTCACCTCAGTCTTCAGCATGGTAGCGCTAGTCTGGTCCCCAACAATGACTTATGGCCACGTAACGACCGTGATTCTTGTTAGTCAGGACAAGGTGAGGCGTCTGCTGCCCGTCTGCGGGTCGGACATCAGTTACACGAGTTGGCAGATTTGACTCCTCTTTCATTATTGTCGTCTATGCAGGTTTCTATCCAAGTCTGCACGAGTCGGACACCAGGTGCTGACATAGGACTGGAGCTGACTTGTCTACGACGGATTCCACCATATTTAGCTGCCCACGAATCTGTATTGTGTTGCAATTTCAGCAGCAGATTAGGTAAGGCTGCGAGACCCTTACCTTGGTCGGCGAGAATACCAAGATATAGCATATGGTAGCTTTATCGAGGGGCCATTGAAGTCCAAACGCAGGCAATAAGCGCAATCACCTCCTTCTTCCAAACAATCGAGATGGGTCCCTTCACTAAGATATTCTGCATCCCTAATTGCTATCCGTTCACCTGAACCAGTCCTGCCTACCACCTTCTCGGTCAAGATGGCATCGATGTATGTGTCTTAGGATGCCACAGAATCTGCATTCATTACTCGCAGATTGCTCGAGTATTGGTAGCCTGGAATAATGAGTAGACCGCTTGTAGTCGGTCCTGATTTTCATCCTTCGATCCTTTCTGTAGTGGATAACAAGCTTGGAGCATACAGGGCAAAGCACGCCGAAATAGAATCGATTTCTGATGATGGCATAACAGTACTGCAAAATCTTAGAAGTATAGGTGTCATATGATTGGCCTAAGTTCCTTACATAGAGCCACTCTCCAGGATTATAATCCAAGTTCAAAATATGGACCCTACTCGTAGATAAGTTCGCACCACGATCTCTTAGATGCCTATCAGTGGCATAGACTTTGTCAGGTGTTATAGAGACTCATGAATTATGGACCCTGAGAGGGGACTCAATATGAACAAAACATCATCGTGGAAATGCAGGAAATCATGAAATGTCTCGAGTCATTGCTCCACTTTCCAAAAACAAGGCTAGGCTCTTTCGGGTGCAAATATTAGCGCGTCACGTTTCCCGGCCATTACACGCGTTACACTCACCACGAATTCATTCCGCAGGATACCTTAGAGGCACAATGGCAGACGACGATGCGGAGGGTCTTCTAAGTCCTCCATCGTAAGCTGCCTCCTAATCAATGATGACCCTCGTCCGTTGACCGCTGCGTAGTAACGAAGACTACCCTACCATTGAACGCTTTCCGTCCTCCTACAACCCACTCCACTCCTTCGACCTCGCCAAAGGCGATGAAAAGCATTACCAACAACAATATGGGGATATGTACTTCTTGCGGCTTGCAAAGCTCAAACCTGCTGTGGAAGAGATCGCTACAGACACGTGGGGAGACTTTGAGGTATTTGGCACCGAATTTAGATAGAAAAATGCTTTCTGAGATATTGAGGATGCCAGATAGGTGGTGAAAAAGTGCGTCGGGTCGATCGAGTCCTCGACGTGAGGCAAGGGGAGCTCTGCTGGGTGGCTGGAACAGTGTATATGGATATGCCGCTGAAGCCCAATATCTTGGACGATATTTCTAAAGACGTACGTCAAGCCTAGGTCTAGCGTGGTAGGATGAAACGCTCATGTATGCTCTAGCACTGGATTTCTGCGCCTCCGCCCCGCGAGAAATACGTATCACCCTCAGGGCAAGATCAGACCATGCTGGAAGACGAGTCAGGACGGCTACGATTGATTGGCACGCCTCTACAGATATCCATGCTAGTCACAGGATGCATTATCGCTGTCATGGGCACCGAGAATGCAAATGGCGACTTCGAGATCATAGATATGAAGGTGCCAGACCTGCCTCGACAACCACAGCGATGGGAACGGGACGAAGGGTCAGCAGTTTTGGCCAACGGCAATGGGAAGTCAAAAATTAAGGGCCAGAAGGAACATAGAGGTGGCAAAGCAGCTATAGTGAGCGGCCTGGGTATCAATGGCGATGAGGGCGACACCCTGACTCTAGATCTGCTTATGGAGTACCTTCTGGGCGAAGCCTGCGGCCAATCAACGCAGCAAGGGGTCGGCAAGATTTCACGACTGATCATTGCTGGTAATTCAATCCAGGAGGGAACCCCTTTGCATGCTCGAGATGAGCTTTCGGACAAAAAGTCTAGTAAGAAATACGGCTACGATTCAGCTGCCTACAATCCGGCTCCTACGCAGCGCCTAGATGACTTCCTGGCGACGCTTCTCCCTTCCATTCCGATTACGTTACTTCCAGGAGAAGACGATCCAGCCAATGTCTCGTTACCACAGCAGCCCATACACCCAGCGATGTTTCCACGGAGTAGGAATTACTGCGCCATGCCAGACTCCACAGAGCCGGGGTGGTTTCACAGTGTCACCAACCCCTGGGAGGGTGATGTAGATGGGTGGCGGTTGATGGGGAATGGAGGACAGCCAATTGATGATGTCTTCAAGTACGTGGAGGGTGATGAGCGGCTTGACATGGTGGAGAACCTGTTGAGATGGAGATGCGGAGCACCGACAGCACCAGACACTCTGTGTAAGCGATTTCCATGGGCTCAATGGTAATTTAGCGCTGACAACATGCTGGTAGGGTGTTACCCGTTCCAAGACAAAGACCAATTTGTTATCGAGGAGTGTCCGCATGTCTACTTTGTTGGCAGCCAGCCTAGATTCGAAACAACGGTCATTGAAGGGCCAGCGGGACAGACAGTACGCCTGATTACGGTACCAAAATTTAAGGAGACTGGAGAGCTAGTGCTGCTGGATATGGATACCTTGGAACCAGAGATTGTCAAATTTGAAGTCTTCAATGAATCATGAAGTTTTAGCTTTAGGCTGGAAAGACCCCACACGATCGCAATCTCTGCTGAGCGCCCCCCAGAGAAGACCCGCCAATCATGAAGCCAGCTATGAGTTGCAGATACAGCGCAGCTAGACGGGCGTAGAGCGTGGGGAAGGGACGGAGGAGAAAGCATGGAGATGACTCTGCAGACGGCCAAAATCTAACAAGAGCGAAAGATGGAGGCAGGGAAAGCGCGGAATTGAACAAAAATATCAATGTTCGACGGCTTGCTAGTATTTGCATCTAGCCGTAGGAGATATGCATGATAGGTAGACCAAAAGTCTGCAAGATCCAGGACGCAATACGTGGCGTATATCATTCTCTTAACGCAGCGAATAGACCGTAGAAATTGCCATTGAAGCATTTGGTTTTTTCTCTACTGAGCTCTGTGCACGCTATGCTTTTTTAAAAGCCACATTCCTCACATCTTGCGTTCTACTTTCGCTCCTCTGCCATCTCGTAATCCCCTCTCAAGCGACCCTCTTCCCCTTCTTGTTCTTCTTCGGTACATCCGTCATCACGAGATCTGCAGAGGTCAAGACAGTCAGCTTCCATAGCCCCAATGCTCTAGATTTCCCATCGGTATATCATCCTGGCAACCAGCTTTTTCCGGGCAATGATGTAGACGTACTGGGGGGTAAACTCTGCTTCAGCTTATCTGCCTTCTCCGAATCCTTCAACACTAGCGTATACATGAACCTCGAGCATCGGACCTTGAACTTGATGTGGTGGGGGTTGCGCTTTATGCGGCCAGCTATAACCACATTAGCAAACCGGACTTTGCGAGAGTGTGTCAATCGCGCACACTTAGCATCCTTTCTCCGGCAGATCTCGATAAACTGCTTGATATCTGAGACTTCGCGAGGCATGGTGGCCGAGTCTGGAAGGGTAATGGGGAGGAGAGGGTTGTCGTTGGCGCGTCTTTGTGGTTGGAGATTCGACTTGGACGTGGAATTTTGGTGGGTGGCTTAAGCGAGCGGGATCGCCGTCTAGCGGCCAATTGACGCCACGTGGCGTGGCCGCGTTGTTGAAGTCGGGTGTCTTCAAGGCATTTGTTTTTGGTCCCACTCTCTCACTTCCACTGCCTTTCTGAAGCAGATTACTACGGTAACACTATTCAACTATCCAGAAGTAAATTAGAGGGCTAGACGATCCCATTCTCTCTATTTATCGCCTAATAGGCAACCTACAACATGCCTACGCCACTGGATAGAGCAATGCAATCGCGAGTAAGCTATACAACATTTATCACATAGTGCAACAGACTGATAGATGCTTTCTCTCAGAACGCGTTCCTTGGTGTTTTCATTCCTTGATCTAGAACATCTCAAAGTCCAAAGTCTCTAATGATTCCTAGGATTTGCCGGCATAGTTACAGCCGTGGCAGCCTGGTCAATTTGGGGCGGGGAAATGTTTCCAGCAGCAGATCCTGCAGGAGGCAAGGCTTTGTTATGTCTCATCCATTCAAAACACACTTGCTGACGAAAACATATAGACCCATCGATGTGGGCAGATTCTGATTTGAAGCATTGGCTTGAGAAGGTCAGCCTTTCTTCACGTTTAGTCAGTTCAGTAAACTCGTTTTCTGATCATCGCTGACGAGTTACTGTGCAAGAGAGGACTTTTTCCCGAAAAAAAGGCTACGAGGGAGGATCTTCTGGAACGTGTGAGGGCCAACATTAGGCCACCACCAAGGGCTTAACAGGTATGGAGTAGTATTAGCATTGGCACTGGATATATTTATACAATTTCGAATTGGCGACATCAGCTGGAAGTGGACAATCGCGGGAAAGTCGGATCAATTCATGACGAGACTGTAAGGCGCATCTAATCCTGTTTGTAAATGTAATTATTGTCATCCAATCACTCGTTGAGCGCCATGGTCAGGTTTGAAGCATGGTTCTGGGTCATTTCGGTGACATTTGGGACCTCTCTATGTAATAAACTCCTATTAATAAAAGCTTCGAGCGGTTCGTTTCTCATCAGCTTCAAATACAGTGCCAGCAAAATGCCAACTGACTCCAGAGTGCTCTATACTCACACCTAAACTTCTTAGAGCGTACGCACGGATCGCCCTTGTTCTAGCGCTTTTCTAGTGTAAACAGTTGCGATTGCAAGTGGTATACCCGTGGAACTTACCAAATCCACCTTGATTCTCAGAGTTGCGAAGCAATCATTAGGTGCATTTCCATTATTGAACCAGGAGCGCATGGCTGTAATCTCATAGATGGTATACCGCGATCGTGATTCGTACTTCAACACCGAGTCCCTGACACAGACGTCTAAACCACAAGCCTGAAATTCTGGCTCTGAATGAACCACTCCTTTATTGGTCTTGCCCGGGTGTTCCTCGCTGCAGCTTGATTCGGTATGAGAATAATGTTCTCGCTGAAACCCCTCATAGCAGCTGTTCGGGGTTCTCCATATTTGACATATCCGCTGATAGTGATCATGATGGTTATGTTCTCCCCCATTGAAGGTGCACTCCCTTGGGCTCCTTCGGCAACATAATGCGGGTTTAGGATGTGGGCATCGTAGTCTTGAACCTCGTATCTGGTGTCTGGCATTTGATCCTGGAATAACGTTTGCATTGCTGTAGGATCCGATATCACGTTCCCATTGTAGACGATGACTGGTAAGGGCTTTCCGTCGGGCATAGTAGAAGCGGGCATGTAGAACGATGCGATATTGGATCTCGAGGAATTGAGGGCCTGATAGTATGTATCGACGAAGTCTGTCGCCGCTGAAGATACAATGACATTAGTCTTTAGACTTGCGGAAGAATTGTCTGGCCCAGCACTTACCTTCAGTGGAGACTTTGACGGCTTGGTCGGCGCTCAGGAAAGTCATGTTTGCGAGTCTAGCTGTCTAGCCTCCAGGATATATTGAGGAGGTTGTTGGGTTGTTCCAGAATGAATCTGGAGAAGACAGCTGCATGGGGCAAATAACGAATAAAGAATTAGAAAAGTCTTGTCCAATCGCGTCGGGGTTTAAGCGCGACAAGCGACTCTAATGTTGTATTTGGTTTCTTGCAGCGACTTCAAATCGAAGTAAGATGAGCTCGAGGCTTGCCAATGGTCTTGTAGCAAAGCCATTAAGGCAGTCGCGAGGATTGGTTTGCCAACAATGCCGGTCGCAATCCAAGATACGTTGGCAGCACTCAGCGTCAGTGCCATCGAAAACAGAGAAGCCCTTCTATGTCACGAGCCCAATATTCTACGTTAATGCCGGTAAGAGACCCGAGTTAACAATGTCCAGGCACACAGAGCTCATAGTCGTCCTAGCGCCCCATGTTGGACATCTCTACACCCTGGTCTTGACAGACATCATCAAGCGATGGCACGCTCTACTGGGAAAGAAGTCTATACTCTGTACAGGCACGGACGAACACGGCATGAAGATACAAAGGGCGGCCGCGAAAGCTGGACAGGATGTACGGACGTTCTGCGATGACAGCTACAAGCCGTTTAAGATTCTAGCTCGGGATGCAAATGTTGACTGGGACCACTTTATACGGACCTCTGAGCCCGATCATCGATTCGCTGTGCAGCATTTCTGGCTCGTGCTAAGGGAACGGGGTTGGATATATGCCAAAAAACATGAGGGGTGGTACTCGGTCAGCGATGAGACGTTCTACCCAGACAAGGGAGTACATCTGGCCCTGGATCGAGCTACGGGACGGAAATTAATGGCTTCAAAGGAGACAGGCAAGGAAGTGGAGTGGACTTCGGAGATCAACTATCACTTCCGGATGTCTTCGTTCAAGGACCGGCTGCTGAAGTTCTACAGAGAGAACCCTAAGTTTGTAGTCCCTGAAACACGGATGAGAGACATTGTCCAAGAGGTCGCGGCTGGGCTTCAGGATCTTTCGATATCTCGACCCATAGAAAGATTGAGTTGGGGCATTCCAGTGCCAGACGATGAATCTCAGACCATCTATGTCTGGCTCGACGCTCTGATCAACTACTTGACTAAGGCCAACTACCCTTTCCAGATCCCAGGCCATGAGAACGCGGCTGGGTGGCCAGCTGATGTCCATGTCATTGGAAAGGACATTGTTCGGTTTCATTGTATCTACTGGCCAGCATTCCTAATGGCCCTCGATCTCCCTCTTCCGAAGCAGGTCCTCACTCATGCGCACTGGACACTTGGTAAGAAGAAGATGTCAAAATCAGCTGGCAATGTAGTCAATCCTTTCTTTGCCATCAACAGATTCGGGGTCGATTGCATGCGATACTATCTTGCTCTCGATGGTGGCCTCAAAGACGACGCTATGTATGATAACTCTTTCATCATTGATCGTTACAAAAAGGGTCTTCAAGGCGGATTGGGCAATCTAGTCAGCCGGGTGACGAAGGCCAAAGGCTGGGATGTTCGACGAGCTGTACAGCAATCTTCTAAAAGTATTGATCTGCTTGATGGGGAACTCAGTAGCCAGCTCAAAACCCTCCCAGATATTGTGTCGCAGTTGATGCAGAAGCCAGATCCTGGACAGGGATTGGCGCAAATCATGATGGCCATCTTCCAGGTATGCGACAATCGTTAGGGACCTTAGTCAAGATTGACTAACTTGGCCAGACAAACGCATATATGCAAGCCAGCGCTCCGTGGGATCTCAACAAGCCAGAAGACGAGGAGCAACTCGATCGTGTCATCTATCTCTGCATGGAATCCATCCGAATTTGCGGCGTACTGTTGCAGCCGTATATGCCTGCTAAAATGAAACAGCTTCTGGACATGTTGGGAGTTGCTGAGGACGCAAGGTTGTATGCCAATACTACCTTAGGCTCGGATACTGACTACGGACAACCAACATCTTCGCTAGGGGAGGGAATGCAGGAGGCACTGTTCCCGCCCCTCAGCAGTCACTTTTGAAGATCAAAGGATTTATGTTGGCTTATTCCAGCAAACATCTTACGTGATGGAGTATTCAATGATCGTTGCTTGTCACTACAACATGCTGCTTACCCTTGGGGAGTTGGACATGCAGGCCTTCCACTATGACATTTCTCGCGCGTCTTAGCCAAGCTGGAGGTCATCACGACGGCCTCAATGTTACAAGCTGACTACGATATACAGGCGTAGGGCGGTCCGGATGGTGTCTTGCCGAAATCGTTCGAGGAATTATAGTCTAATAGCAGTGAAGCAATACTGATAAACATCTACAGAAGAGGGTTCAGTCATACCACTTACTTCACGAAGATCAGTCCGCCAGCGCCTACTCAATCGCCACACTAGCAACGAGCGCTCGACAGCGTAGACGATCCGGCGAAAGGGTTTAGGGTTTTGCCACACCGCTCGGGAACCGTTTTCTTCGATAAACACCGCTAGGTAGAATCCTACTGGGCAAGCGAGGATTGCTCAGCACAAACTTCGCTAATATCGTTTCAGCCTTTTGCATCCAATTTGGAGGATTTTCCGAGCTGAACTCTCCAGCCGCTGCGGGCGCAGCACCCTTTTCATATCGGGACTAGCGTTCATTCCTTCAGCCCTTGACCTCCCACCAGTGCCCAAAGCAGAGGACATGTCGAACCATACTCCGGAGGTTGGCCAATTTCAGATATTGCGGGTCAAAAGCATTGATGCTGTGAAATGACGCGTGAGAGGGATATGGACCGAAGGCGCACGCCCTCTAACCACCAGACATGGCTCCGCTGGTATCCTATAAATGAGGGCATGATGTGAACAATGCGTAGCAAAGCCAGGCTATGCCCCCAGATGGTGCCATTAGACCACAAATAAGCTTATATTTCGCGAGCAAAATGTCTTAGTGGCATCACCGGATTTATGGAAGACGTGGCGCCTGCAGAAGCCACTCCATCACTACTGCAGTGTCCCACATGAAAAAGCATACTTCCAACTGTTTCAGGCTTCCCTTACTTTCAGCAAGCCATGGATGTATCTCGTCTTTCAGATGCATTGACTGGCTAATGGCGAGGAAGGGCTGCGGAAGGGATGCTCTTGGCAGCGCCAAATCCCTTCCTTCCATCCCGAGTCGATGACCGCGCTTACAGCTCATATTGACCTACCATTTCTGTGTTGTTGACGGTTGATCACACGATTTGCTGCACATCTACAATTTGCTCAGTATATACTTCAGGAGATTACAATAGGTGAAGGATTACTGACTGTGCTACTGAGGAGTGAATGTCCATTGGTTCACGAGATCTTTTGACATCAATAACAACTTCGTAGTGGGAAATTCGCACACTGCTCAATATACGCGCTTGATCTCTGTTCTTTACTTCGCCTCAAGTCCTCTCAGTTCTACAGGCCTACAATAGCCAAAAATGTCAGATACAGCGACATTCGCTTTGTAACGCCTCCCTCACATCATTATTTACAGCCTAACGAAGTTAATCCTAGGGCCCCAAGTCACTGAACGTCACCTCTCAATTCCCCAGTTCACTTGGCAATGGCAGCCTCAGGGTCATACCCTTGACGCTCTTCACTAGTATTGGCTCAAAATACCTTTCTTGTTGGTTGACTTCTAAAGATTGGATGGATTCTTTGGACTTCTGGTCTATACAGAAGAGCTTTTATGAAACGCCCGTTCTATCATTACAGACTTTCCAATCTTGCTGAGCTGTTCATTTGTCAATCATATGATATTTTCAAGGGGGCCATTGCTGTCTAGTATACTTGTAGACCTAGTTATGCCGAGTATAAAGGCAGCATTGTCTGCCTCTCTCATTCTTTATCTCATCCATCCGCTTCTTTTACCGCAAGCAATATCCTTATCTTACCACCAATATCTTCAATATGCGTACTTCCACATACCTTAGCGGCCTGGTGCTCGCTGGTGCTCTCGCCGTTCTGGCACCTGTCCTCACAAATGCAGCAGCCCTCCCAGCAGTTGTGAAGCGGATGGGCACGGGAATCAATGGCATGGGTTTTGCCAGCATTATTATAGCCGTCCTCGACTACCTAAAAGGCAACAATGCCTATGTCCCCAGCGTGCCAAACAAATGTGCGATATCGATGTATACTTCAAGAGGTGTGGGTTGCGAAACCTACATTAATTGCGGTGATACCGACAAAGGTGGAATCGATCTTAGTGCCAACTGGCAAGCCTGTTATCTTGGAGGTGAAGCTCCCATGCATTCCCATCATCCAGAAACCATTGACTGACTTTTTTTCCCTAGGTCGTCAATACTTCACCGACCCACATACCGGCGACTTCAGCATTACATTCAGCAAAGCGGGTGGCAAGAACGGTGACACAGAAGACGGTCTCCACACTCCTATCCTCCAACTCGCCAACATCAAAATTGGGACTCTCTCGACGTCGAAGCCAACGCCAACGACGGCAACAACAAAGGCAATCTCTGCGGCTGGGACAGCAGATGAGAGCGCCAGGGCTGGATCTGCGGCGTCGCATACACCGGCGTGGACAGCGGCTTCGGTCTCGACAGCAATACCATCGTCCAACTCATCCGATTATGCACCAGGCCGGTGCACCATGCACGTCCAACAGTATCAGCGCAACGAGAATGGTATTGCTGGAGACTATGCTTTTGATGTTATTATCTATGATGCGAAGGGAACGCCTATTGGACTGGTTAGCAAGCATTGCCTTAACGGTTACACGAAGTTTTTGGGAGTGGATTCCAACTTGCCGTATGCGCTTGAGGTGATTGCGAAGGGTGGCGATAATGATCCGGTTGCTTTTGCGTATGCGGGGGAGAATTGGATTAGTACTGATACGACGCATTGTCAGATGGGTGGCGGGACTGCTGATGGATATGATAGTGGGAGTCGGAGTGGGAATTGTGGATTTACTTGCAATTGAGTGGGTTCGGGATAGGTGGGGATGGGAACACAGGAAGTGTGTAGGCCTGCATTGCAATTCCATGGGCACCTTTGCGTTGATTTGTTCGTTTTATGTTTTTATGAACACAGTTCTGTATTCTTACTTCTCGATCTTCACATCCTTGTCTTCGAATCAAATAGACTGTTATTGTTTATGCAAGCAATGGGGTTACCTACACATGACGATTATCATTATCAATAGAGCTCTTGGTAGGTAACTCATGGTCCAGACCGGCTGTTGCTTACCGAGTTGCTACGAATCCCAAAGATTTCTCAAGTATGGGGAATAAATGGCGAAGGAGACGGCCATAGTTATGGTGGCGACCAGATAGCCTCAAGAGACACTTGGTTCAGCTTCTATAACAACTAATGTCTTTGTTGTCTTTTCAAACAATAATACCGGGAGAATATAAAAGTGCGGGTTTTTCTGCATAATGTCGGATGGCTACATGGGACACCTTGATTCAAAGCCTTGGCTGTTTGATTTAGTGTGTCTAAACGTTGCTGGAAAAAAATTGTACATGCATGATGCGTGAGCTGTATACAATTGACGGTGATGGGACAACAAGCAAATAGGTATTCCTGCGATACGACTATCTATAGATCCCACATAATCAAAGCCAAGCTCCGTATCCTTCTATAGTAAACTCCAGTAAATGCAGATTCCCCAGATTCAACCCAAAATTGGCTCATTCTTCCACCTTCAGTCCATCAGCTCTCCTCAAAGTCTTCCTAACCCCTTCAAAGATCAGCTTGCTGACAGAAGGTGGAACCGCATTCCCTATTTGACACCTCTTTGCTGTCATACTTCCAGAGAATTGATATTGGTAGGGGAAGCCTTGAAGACAAGCCCCCTACCTGGCGGTTAGATCTCGATTACCACTGTAGTGTAAAGGCCATTTATTGGTTATTAGCGTCTTTCCGAGTGGGATGTCGCCATTGGGCCATTCTTCCGGACATTCTGGCTCTCAAAGCAATGAGATTTCATGGTCGGTGGTACCAATTGGTATGTGATCAATCGCGGCCGCCATAGTCAAAGCTGGCTTCAGTCCGGAAGCCTCCGCTCGCCCAGAGCCACCATATTCGTGGCGAGTAGGTTCAGGGAAGTTCGGTAGGGGTCCATCCTGCCTAGTTGGTTATGTTCTTAGCATTGATCATTATGTGGACAGTCCATCACAGCTACCGAGCTGCAATAAGAAACAGTCTATCTCTGTTTTGTGGAAGTCCGTACTCCACGCACTTTAGGACCGCCCATCTCATATTGTAACCCGAGTTGGTAAGGGATACCACAAGCGCAGCGAAATGCTTCTGGTTCTTACCCATCATCAGGGGAGGTACATTTTCCATCGTCAGTACTCGCGGTCCGACCTTTTTGACAAGACCAGCAACCGCATATAGGCAGGCGATATTGGCTTTGTCGTTGGTGCCAGGGGTTGTGTGTGCTGGCGAGAAGGGTTGACAAGGAGGCGAGATATGGAGGACATCTACATTGAGAAGACCTTCCTGAGTATTCTCTGCAACAAACGCCGAGGCCTCCATCTTGTACGTCGTAGCTTCAGGAAAGTTTGCTCGATAGGCTTCTGTGGCTTCCAGGTCCTTGTCGAACGCCCAATGAATTTGGAACCCTGCCTCGTGAGCACCACGTGACGCTCCTCCAGCTCCACAGAAAGCGTCTGCAAATTTGTACTGTTTTTTACCCCGGGATTGGAGCCGTTTTGATCGGCGTGGTCCATCTTCAATGCAATTATGGTCCTTGATGCCAGTCGTCTGCTTCTGGTATATGCCAGAATTAGAGTATAGCAGCAGGGCTTTCGGTAGGCTCTTGCTGCCATCTTGAAAGGAAAGGATGTCCCTCTTCTTTTCACACAGCCTAGTCTTATTAACTTCAGCGACCAATGTCCATCGGCAGAAAAGAATTTCACCGGCACAGTGTTCGCTATCGCTTCGGTCCCTGTGAGCATGGTATTGACTCAGCAAGTGCGAGTCCATCTCCCGTGACTCAATTACAATCACTTGTCGTATGCGTTTCACGTCCTTCCTATTGGCCTCGCGGAGCCAGCTTCCCGCGTTCAATGCGCTGCCTTGGCTCGCTTCGCGAATTAAGATCAGCTCATTTTGCCCATATACAGCGAGAAGCAACCCTGGGAGCTCGCTCACCCGTCTGAACGATTCGCCAAAAAATGTCTCCACGTGTCTTGTCTTTGATTGATCGAATCGACGAACCCGGATGAAGCTTCCGTCATTGAGCTCTACCGTGCCTCCAACAGTAATAAGGGCTTCCAATCCATCGGGCATGGTGATAGACAAGCCAGGGTCGAGCGAAAGTGGTGGATTGGGACAGTCGTCTATGTCGATGTCTTCATCAGGAACTGCTGAGCTCGTAGAAAGGATCCTGTCTTTTTGTTGCGGCCGATGGTATCTAAAGGACCAAGGGTAGACCAAATTCTTGTAGGAAGTCGTTGAATGTATATTTCCGCACGGCCAGTATACTGGGGACTGCAAAGATATGGGCATGACTGCTAGAGACATACTATTGAACTCTGACCCACCCAGTCCTGGGTATACGTGGGAGGGTCCAGAGGAGACAATGATTCTCTGGGACTGGTCCATCCCAATGATTCATGCTACCTTGGAACTCGTGTTGAAACGCTCCATTCTTTGGTAGCATGCTCTTTTGAAAAGTAACAAAATCTGAAAATGATTCACAATCTTATATATGTTTCATATATGTAGAGAACATACAAGCAAGACATGAGCGTGGAAAGGAAGGCCAGGAAACCTCAAATCGCTCATTCACATATCCAAGACAGAGAGAAAAGGTGGAAGAAGGAGAGAGAGACCTCGCGGATATTGGTTGCGAGACAAGACTCACAGACGCAAGTATTACTGACCCATGTTTCACAAATATGGTCACGAGGCTGCCATTGTGAAGCGACCTTTTCAAGACAAGTGTTAAGACACATTCGTAGCTAGCAGTTTCATTGCCTGTCAAGGAATGCGCGGTAGGGAATCTGTGACGGTTGATGTTTGTTTCCGCCAGCTCTGAAGGCAATAGCTGGTAGTGGCAAGAACGCTTGCTTGTTGCAGGCCAAAGGGCTCAAAGGCTCTGAAATGGGTTGAAGAGGGTTGAAGAGCTTTGCTTGAGTACTTGAATCAAGGTAACCTTGCTTATGATGGCACTCAACACTACCACTTATTTTTACACCCAGCCCACAGCTGAAATCTAGCACAACTAGCAGGCAAGGCAGCTTTGCTAGTCGCCAAAACGCTCTCTTCTTGCTCACGGTAAGAGAATTCCCACTGTATCAATTCAAGTGGGTTCGGATGTCAATAATAAGATCAAACGTACCATGGGGCAGGGTGAATTACACCCGAGGCTCGCCCAAGACCAGGTGACCAGGGGCAGGCTTGGTGTCAGAGCACCAGTGCAATCGACTCAAGCACAGCCTATGTTCTGAATTGAGTGGAAAGTAGGCCATTCAAGACGATGCAAAAGTCCAACGTTGCGTAGAAGCTACCCTTTTTGAGAGACAATAAAGCGATGCCTGACGGCGGCTAGAACTAGAATACCCCTATTCCAATAATGATAAAACGTTTTTCAATTTTTTAGAATTTTTGCGACACCCCACCAAATCCGAAATCCAAAAATCACAATTCGGACTACCATACCATAACCATCAGTCGTGAAGTTATAAAAATTCTAGAATCTATTATTAAAGTATAGCTCTAATATAACCTCAGTTTTTAAAATATTAAAGTACGAAGCCT